>Ga0156388_1009_pt1 | contig 56014 bp, 52 predicted proteins | sample RifOxyA3_FD_108032 | JGI IMG/M metagenome (GOLD analysis project Ga0156388, IMG submission 108032) | Desulfobacterales bacterium RIFOXYA12_FULL_46_15
GAGCTCATGCATTTGAATGCCAAAGAAGGTCTTTCCCTGATAAATGGAACCTCCGGAATGGTGGGCCTTGCCTGTACCGTTATCTCGGAAGCGACGAATACATTGAAAAATTCCGATATTATAGCTGCTTTTGCCATTGAAACACTCATGGGAAGATTTAATCCCTTTGATCCGATTGTCCATGAACAAAAATACCACCCCGGCCAATATGCCACTGCACTCAATTTAACAAAGCTTCTTAAAGGAAGTGAACTGGCAATTGATGAGCTGGAGCTCTCTATAAAACTTCAGTCGACACTCAAGGAGCATAAAGGGGTTTCCGTGGCGCATATCCCGGTTGAAGATGCTTACTCTATCCGGTGCACGCCTCAGTTTGTAGGGCCTACAAAAGAAGCTGTACAACATGCCCGTGAAGTCCTTTTAAGAGAACTCAATTCCAGTAATGATAATCCACTGATTTTTACCGAACTTGATACATTCTTTCACAATGGCCATTTCCATGGCCAGCCCATCTCTTTTGCAATGGATTGTCTGGGAATCGCAATGGTTAACCTCGGGGTTGTCAGTGACAGGCGCATTGATAGATTCATGGACCAGCACCACAGTACAGGGCTTCCCCCGTTCTTGTGCAAAGAAGATACAGGTGTCCGCATGGGGCTTATGGGCGGTCAGTTCATGACGACCTCCCTTGTGGCTGAAAACAGAACCCTTGCCGTTCCTGCATCCATCCAGTCCATTACTTCAACCGCTGATTTTCAGGATATTGTCAGCTTTGGCCTCATTGCCGGCAGAAAAGCCAGAAAGATCGTTGAAAACACCAACCACATCCTGAGTTTCGAGCTTCTCTGCGCAGCCCAGGCAGCAGACATCAGAGGGCCTGAGAAATTGAGCCCGGCCGGTAAGATCATGCACAAGGCTGTTCGTGAAACCCTTGGCTACATGGATTACGATAAGGTGTATATTGATGACCTCGAAGAACTTAAAAAGAGAATTGAGTCTGGTGAGTTTGTAGAAAGGGTTGAAAAAGAAGTGGGTGAGCTTCTGATCGTTCATGAAAAAAAATAAAGACATAAAAAAACAAGACTTAAGGATAAGACGCCATGCCTAAAGAAACAATAGGGATTGAAGAACAGGTTGAAAAGAAGATAGGAGATGCTTACAGGGAGAAATTCCCGGTTTCAAAAAAGCATCATGAAGAACTGATCAATTATATTCCCGGCGGTGCAACCCGAAGTTTAAGCTATTTCAAACCCTTTCCCATCCATGTTGAATATGGTGAGGGCGCCTTTGTTTTCACCCCTGAAGGACATAAGCTCCTGGATGTCACTAATGCCTATGGCGCCATTGTTCATGGGCATGGTGACCCGGATGTGGTGAAAGCGGTTCAGGACGGTATTGCAAAAGGGTCCCAGTATTCAAGCCCGACACAAGGCCAGTACAAACTTGCAAAGCTTCTGTGTGAAAGGGTGCCGGGCTTTGACCGGGTCAGGTTTTTAAATTCCGGAACGGAAGCCACCCTTTTTGCCATGAGAACGGCCAGGGCTTATACAGGAAAAGATAAAATTCTGAAAATGGTCGGCGGTTTTCACGGCACCCATGACAGTGTGGCTGCATCAACCAAGAAAAATATCATCACGGCCGGTATCCCCAAAGGCATGACAGAGGATATGATAGAAGTGAGCTTTAATGATTTTGAAACCTTGGAAAAAAAAGTAAAGGAAAATGCATCAGAGCTGGCCGCCGTGATCATGGAACCCTTTCTGGGAGCCGGCGGGATTGTGCTTCCGAAAAAAGGGTATCTGGAGCATGCAAGAAAAGTTACTGAGGACCATAAAGTCCTTCTGATTTTTGATGAAATTTTTTCTTTCCGGGTGAATACCGGAGGCTGCCAGAAACTCTGGGGTGTGACCCCGGATCTGACGACGGTCGGAAAGGTTGTGGGCGGCGGGCTTCCCATTGGTGTATTTGGCGGAAAAAAAGAAATCATGAATATCTACTGCCATGAAAATACCGACAAACCTCTCTACCATTCCGGGACTTTCAACGGCTATGAAACCGTGATGCAGGCAGGCTATGCAGCCTTGTCCAAATACGATGAAAAGGCGGTAGCCTATATCAACGGTCTTGGGGCCAGGTTACAGGAAGGGCTTTTAAAAAGCTTTAAAACCAATGGGTTGAAGATCCAGTCCAACCAGATCGGGTCGCTCTTGAACCTTCATTTTTATAATGAACCCATCACAACGGCGGAGCAGGTTTTAAAATCCGAAGAGAAGCTCCATGCCCTGATGCACCTGTCCCTTTTAAACAAAGGTGTTTTTACCATCCCAAGGGGATTGTTCATCCTGTCAACAGCCATGACTCATCAGGAAATAGATTTTCTGGTTGAAAAAATAGATGAAACCTTAAAAGAATTGTTGCCATTAATTCAAGAAAAATATAACCATTTACTCTCATAACAGGGATATAATTTAATTATCAAAGAGAGAGAATAAATGGTTCTGGACAAAATTGACAAACAGATTTTAAACACACTTCAGGAAAATGGGAAAACAACCAATTCCAAACTGTCTAAAATCGTCGGGATTTCAGCTCCTGCAACGCTTGAAAGAGTTAAAAGACTTGAGCTTGCAGGAGTCATCTCCCATTTTACGGCCGTGCTGGACCCGGAAAAAATCGGGTTTTCAATCATGGCCATGGTCAGCATCAGCTTAAGCCTGAGCAACCTGTCGTCTGTGGCAGCCATCAAAAAAAGATTTGTGGAGCTGGATGAAGTGGTGGAGTGCTACCAGATTGCAGGTGCCAATGATTTTGTCCTTAAGGTGATTGCAAAAGATATTAAAACCTATGGGGAGTTCATGAATAAGAAACTCACCCAGATAGAAGGCATTCAGGTTATCAAATCCTCTTTTGTGATCGACAATGTCAAGGAAAAGAAAATGTTCATCCTTGATCTGAATGAGGAATACGGAGTATAGAAAACAAAAAAAATCATCAGGAGAAGTAAATAATGGATAATAAAATTATTATAACAGCCGCCATTACAGGGTCTGTTCATATCCCCACCATGAGTGATTACCTTCCCATAACGCCTGATCAGATTGTGGAGGATGCAGTCAAAGCCCATGAAGCCGGTGCTGCCATTGCCCATATCCATGTGAGAAACCCGGAAAACGGCTTGCCTGTATCAGACCCGGCTCTTTTCATGGAGGTTTGCAGCAAGATCAAGAAAAGATGCAATATCATCCTGCTTCCCACCACCGGCGGCGGTATGAACCAGACCACGGAAGAAAAACTGATTCCTATCAAGCAACTGAGGCCCGAGATGTGTTCTTTTGACCCGGCCCCCTTTAATTTCGGCATTTTCCAGATTGCAGGCCGTTTTAATGAATATAAATATGCCTGGGAAAAAGACTATCTCGAACTCTGCAAGAATGTCACCTTCAGACCTACCTTCAACGATGATATCATTTATGGGAAGGCTTTCCTTGAAATCGATACCAAACCGGAACTTGAAATCTATGAACTGGGCCATGTTTCTTATGTAAAATGGCTTCTGGAAGAAAATATGTTGAAGCCTCCGGTACACCTTCAGTTCGTATTCGGCCCCATGGTGGGATGGATGGTGCCGTCTGTAAAACACCTGGTATTGATTTATGATGAGGCAAAGGAAGTCCTGGGTGAAAATAATTTCACATGGTCTGTGGCTGCAGGCGGCAGATTCCAGATCCCCATCACCAGTACGGCCATGGCCATGGGCGCACAGAATGTCAGGGTCGGACTTGAAGATTCCATATATGCCGGTAAAGGTATCATGGCAAAGGCCAGTGCCGATCAGGTCAATATTGTGAAACGGGTGGCAAAGGAGATGAGCCTTGAACCTGCCACTTCTGATGAGGCAAGACAGATTCTTCAATTAAAAGGGCTTGATAAGGTTGCATTCTGATTTTTTTAGATCCTTTTTTTGTAAAAGTCTTTAAAAGACAGAGGCGATTTGACAGTATAATGTGAAATAATAAAGGAGGGCATCGTTGAATTATTCAGGTTACGCTTCAATTCATGCTCGGCATATTCCTGATAAGGTTTGCCTGATCGAAAGAACCCCGGCAACGGGAGGGAGACGATCCTTTACCTGGAAGGAATTTAATGACGAGATCAACAGAACTTCTAATTTTCTGGCAAAAGAGCTGGGGGTCAGGCATGGAGATTTTGTCATGCACCTTCAGAAAGATTCACTGGAATGGCTTGTCACCTATTATGCAGTTATTCGCCTGGGAGCCGTTGTCGTTCCGTTGAATTTTCGTTTTGAAACATCTGATGTCCTTTATGCAGCCGAAGTTTGTAAACCGGATGTTTTTATTCTAGGGTCTGAATTTTTAGGCGTTGTCCAGCCCGGGCAAAAAAATCTGCCGACCATTAAAAATTATATCTGTGTCGGCAAAGATGTCCCCAAAGATATGATCGATTTTAAAACGATCCAGGCATATCCGGATACTTCAGATGCACTTGTGGAAGTTGACAGAGACCATGATCTTGCCATGATGTTCACCTCCGGTACGACCGGAAAACCCAAACCCGTCCTTCATACCCATTATTCCATCAATAATACGGCCATCGGTAATGGAATGACCTATTTCGTCCAGAAGGATGATAATTATTTATTCTTTTTACCTTTATACCACAGCGGTACCATGTTTTTATGGGCTCCTTTTTATGCAACCGGGGCAACCGGAACGATCATAAGGGATTTCCGTGATCCCAAATGGATTATTGAGGCTGTTGCCGAAGAAAAATGTACGGACGTGCTTTTTGTAGTTCCCATCGGTATTGCAGTTTTAAATGCCATTGCAAAGGGAGATCTGCAACTGGAGAATTATGATCTTTCTTCCTGGAAATATATGGAAATAGGTGCTCAGCCCGTACCCTTCGATATCATGAAACTTCTGGTTGAAAAATTGCCCTGCGCCGTATCTAATATTTACGGTATCACCGAAGGCGGAGGCGGGGGGTTGTTTAATCTGTATCCTGAAGATGTTCTTGCAAGACCCGGTTCCATAGGCAAACCCACCTTTGGGGTTGAGGCCAAAATTGTCGGACCGACAGGAGAGGAATTACCGGATGGCCAGGTCGGAGAGCTTATCTTCCGCACCCCCCGCATGATGCGGGAATATTATTCAAACCCTGAAAAAACAAAAGAAACCATAAAAAATGGTTGGCTTTATACCGGAGATTTATTAAAGAAGGACAAAGAGGGGTATTTCTATATTGTCGACCGGATGAAAGATATGGTTACCAGCGGTGGTGAGAATATTTTCCCGGTTGAAATTGAAGATGCACTCATGGATCACCCCGACATTGATGATGTAGCATGTATCGGATATCCCGATGACAGGCTGGTGGAAATCGTGCTTGCCGTAGTCCAGGTAAAAGAAGGAAAACACCTGTCTGAAGAACAGGTGATCGAGTTTGCAAAGTCCAAATTGTCCCTTTATAAGGTACCCAGAAAGGTCATTTTTGACCGGGTACCGCGGAATCCCACTGGAAAACTCATGAAACCGCAACTCCGGGAAAAATACACCGGCCGGAAGGAGGCATTTAAAAAATTAGATTAAATAAGTCAAAGCTGTTTTGCTTGACTTCTTTTTGAACTGAAAATACGCTGTTGTTGAGTTCGACGTGTAAAATGATAATTAGTTTGATTCCAAAAGTTGAAACAGGTGCAGACCCTTTTGGTTTGCACCACAATTTATAAACTTAACATTAAAGGAAAGGAACTAAGTTATGAAGCTGAAAAGATTTTTAGTGTTGATGCTTGTTTTAGTAGTCGGATCATTTATGTTCATTGCACCGGCCTCTTCTGAAGAAAAACCGGATCCTCTTGCCAAATGGGCCCCTGCCTTTGATCCCAAAGGCGCAAAATTCAAATGTGTAGTTTCAAACGTATCCACACCGGCGCTTGTCGGCACCTATGCCGGGTTTGAAATCCGTGATGAACTCTGGAAAAGAACCAACGGCCAGATTTATCTGGATTATAAACCCTTATCTATTCTAGGCGGCGAAGTGGAAGTCCTCAACATGGTCCAGATGGGTGCGGTCCAGGGCATCAGTGTCAGCTCAGTTGCCTCTACCAACCTCGGACCCAGGTTCGGCGTTGTCAACCTGCCTTTCCTGGTGGACTCATTTGCAAAGCTGGACAAATTCACCGGCAACAAGGTTCTTTTCGACCATTTCCTCATGGCAGCCGACCATCAGGGCATGACAGCACTTGATATCACCGGTTACGGCAATTATGGCTGGGCCACCAATAATCCTGTCAAGACACTTGATGATGCCAAAAAAGTAAAGTTCAGAATCGCCGAAGCCGCCGTTAATCAGCTTTCCTATAAAAACTGGGGATTCAACCCGGTTTCCATGCCCTGGACCGATGTTCAGGTGGCTCTGAAACAAGGCGTTATCGATGGTCTGGATCATACCCCTGCCGTGTGTAATCTGACCAAGAAATTTGAGGTTGCCAAGTATTTTACCCAGCTTAATTATGCCCAGGGTCTTTTTATCTGGCTCTTTAACAAAGCCTGGCTGGAAAGTCTTCCCCAGGATTTAAGAGAGACTTTTATTAAAACCGTACACGATGTCTGCGTTGAGAACAGAAAAAGGACTGCAACCTGGGAAGAAGAACAGATCGCAGCTTCCAAAGCAACCGGTGTAGAATTCATTAAACTGTCCGATGCCGATATGCAAACCCTGAAAGGACTGAGTAAAGGCACCTACGATACCTATGCCAAGGAAATCAACCAGCTTAACCCTGGCGACACATACAAACCGGCCAATTATCTCCAGGAAGTTGTGGATTTCCTGAAATAGCCTGTAATTCAGACATTATTAATTAAAAAGAATAGGACCTGGTTTATGATTGGAAATATTTCAAAAAAAATAGATACATTCTTGACTCACATTGAAGAATGGAGCCTTTTTATTATTGTTATGGTGTCCCTGATCTCGCTGTTTGCCAATGTGGTGCTGCGGTACGGGTTCAGCTATACCCTGGCCTGGAGCGAGGAGCTGGGGCGTATTGTCATGATTTATACCACCATGCTGGGAACCAGTCTTTCAGTAAAAAAAGGGGCTGTGATAAGAATTGATGCTCTGGTCCAGATTGTACCCAAGCTTAAACCAGGCCTGACTTTTTATTCCAATATCCTGATGATTTTCTTTTCCGGGATGATGATCTATTACGGGTATACCATGACCCTGCTTCAGTATACCACCCATCAGAAAACCATCATCATGCAGATCCCCCTTGTGATTGTCTACGCCATCATGCCGTTGATGGGCATTATGACATTGATCCGGACATTACAGGTATTGGCTCAGGACATTAAAAATTTGAAGCAGCAGAAATAAAGGGGGAAGCTCAATGCAATCAAGCGATATCATCATCATGGCGATCCTCCTGGGTTGCCTTATTTCTTATGTACCTGTTTTTTTAAGCCTGTTTATCGCATCCACCGTTGGGTTTCTGTTTTTCCTGAACATGCCTCTCGGAATGATGGTTCAGACCCTGTTCCGGAGCGTGGATAATTTCGGGCTAATCGTGGTCCTGTTCTTTGTTCTCTGCGGCAATATCATGACCAAGGGGAAAATGGTGGAAAAACTCATTAGCTTTGCCAATTCCATGGTAAGCTGGCTGCCGGGCGGGCTCGGCATGGCCGGTGTCATCGGTTGCGGGCTTTTCGGTGCCATTTCCGGATCAACCGTGGCAACCGTGGTTGCCCTGGGCGGGTTCATGATCCCGGCCCTCCTGAGAAACGGCTATGATGAAGATTATACCGTCGGGCTTATGACTACCTCCCCGAACCTGGGTGTCATTATACCACCGAGCATCAGTATGATTTTTTATTCCATGATCAGCAATGTGTCCCTGGAAGGGCTGTTCCTGACCGGGTTCATACCGGGAATCATCATTATCCTCTGCGTCTGCATCTACACCTATGTATTGTACAGGGACCGGAAGGATATCAAGCGGCTGCCGAGGCCGACTCTGGGCCAGATGTTCGGTATTTTCAAAGAAGGTTTCTGGTCCATCATGCTGATTGTGATCATTTTCGGTGGTATTTTTACCGGTGCCTTCACAGCCAATGAGGCTGCCGTCGTGGCCAGCGTCTATGCCTTTTTTGTGGAGCTGGTGATTTACAAATCCATGAATTTCAAGGATGTCAAAGATGTCTGCGTCAGTTCAGCCCTGACAACGGCCACCCTGCTGCTTATCGTAGCCTGTGCCACGGTCTTCGGACGCTACCTGACCTTTGAAAACATCCCCAACCGGGTGGCGGAACTAGTCATCGGCAGTATACATTCACCATGGGTCTTTCTTTTTGTAATGAATATCCTGCTATTGATTGTCGGTATGTTCATGGATATCATCTCCGCTACCCTGATCTTGGGGCCGGTCTTTTTGCCTTTGCTCAGTGCTTTTAACGTGGACCCCATGCATTTCGGGCTCCTCATGACCGTGAACCTGGCCATCGGGTACTGCACCCCGCCCATGGGGGTCAGCCTTTTCATCGTCGGGTCCATGACCAAGAAGGATATTATTTTTGTTACAAAGGCGGCCATGCCGACCATGATCATCCAGATCTCTGTGCTGTTCTTTTTAACCTATTTTCCCGGTATAGTGCTTTACCTGCCCAGGCTTTTCGGCTATCACAAATAAAACGATGCCGGGATAAAAATTTAAAGCCGGTATTCAAAAAGAAAATTTCTCTTGGAATACCGGCTTTTGATTTATGGGTATTAAACCCCTTTGTTGGCGATATTTTTATCGTGCTTCAGTCTTTCCTGAATACCCCTTGAAATTTGCCAGTATTTTTCAAAATCGTTCCAGAAGTCTTTGTTTTCATTTTTCCACCCCTTTCCGAAACGCTGGTCAAAATGGCTTCCAAGCTTTTCAAATAAGAGTTTCCAGGCAGGTTTTCCCTTGCTTTGTTCTCCCATCAATTCGTTGATCAAGGAATCCAGCTCGCTTAAATGTTCTTTGGAAAGATAGGAAACCGCCCCTTTTTTAATGGACTGCATCAAAGATTCCGGGTTCATGGAATTGGCAGTCAGCATAATGGCGGGAATATTCCTTTCCACACATTCTTCCAGAAGCTTAATACCGTTGACTCCCATGATATCCAGGATGGCTATATCGTATTGAGTCTTCATTATTTTTTGTGATGCAGACTCGTAATCCTGGGCAAAATCAACGGTTGCTTCATCCAGTATTTCCTGTATGGTCTCGATGACATCCCATTCATCATCAACGGCCAGTATATGTTTTCCTTTTAGAAAAGAAACAGGTTGTGTCATATGATTATCTCCTTATAAAAAGTCATAAAAAAGGCATTGTTTGGAGTTATCGTATATAAATTTTGCAATACCCTTAAAATGATCATGAATGTTAATCCAATAGTTATTTCTTCCTAAGAAAATAAAGTAAACAAAATCAGCGGAAAAGTCAAGCTATTCCATGGGTTAGGGGGAAATAAGTCTTTATAATTTCATTGCCTTAAAAAAAGAAATGGCTTAAACTCCCTGATTACGAATAAATTTGAATTAAACTCTGGAGGATGAAAAATGATAGAGTTTTTAAAACAAATGCCCAAGGCAGAACTTCATCTTCATATTGAAGGTTCACTGGAACCTGAACTTATGTTCAGGCTGGCTAAAAGAAACCATATTCCTCTGCCTTTTGATTCCGAGGAACAAATCCGGGAGGCCTATCGGTTCAGTGATCTGCAATCCTTTCTCAATATCTATTATCAAAGCGCATGCGTATTACAGACAGAAGAAGATTTTTATGATATGACCCGGGCCTATATTGAGCATTGCCGGTTACAGAACATTATCCACACGGAAATATTTTTTGATCCCCAGACCCATATGGATCGCGGGATCGATTTTGGAACGGTTGTCAGGGGAATCCACCAGGCTTTGGATGAGGGTAGGCACAAATACAATATCAGCAGCCATCTGATTCTTTGCTTTCTGCGGCATCTCGGCCCGGGACTTGCAATGAAGACCCTGGATCAGGCCCTGACATATAAAGACAAAATCATCGGTGTCGGTCTTGATTCTTCAGAGTTGGGATTTCCGCCGGACCAGTTTAAGGAAGTATTTAAGAAAGCTATGGACAATGGCTTTCTGACTGTTGCCCATGCCGGAGAAGAAGGCCCCCCGGAATATATCCGGCAGGCCCTTGATGTATTAAAGGTAAAAAGAATCGATCATGGGGTTCGCTGTATTGAAGATCCAAAACTGATGCACCGTCTTGTTGAAGAAGAGATCCCTTTGACGGTCTGCCCCTTGTCCAATGTAAAGCTTAAAGTGTTTCATCAGATGAGGGATCATAATATCCTTTCCCTTCTGGAAAAAGGACTGAAAGTGACTGTGAACTCCGATGACCCGGCTTATTTTGGCGGATATCTGAATGAAAATCTGATGGCTTTGCATGAGGAATTGGGGATGAACAGGGATCAGGCCGTCAGGCTGGCAAAAAATAGTTTTAACGCCTGTTTTCTTGAACCTGAAGAAAAACGCACGGCTGTTCTTAGTCTTGAAACCTATGTAAAGAAATCAGAATAATTCCAATTGTATATTTGTCTGTGCTTTTATTTTTTCCGTTGGCATACAAACGGGTGAGGGAGTTTTGTTTCTGCAGAAATCCGGTTGCGGATGTTCGGAATGAACCGCGCGCAATGAGTTTTTGGTCATTTGCGTGACTTCTATAAGCTCATTTATGATGAGTTCTGTTTCCTGCAGGGTCATGACCGGGAATCCATAGGGCAGATTTCTGTGTTTTATTGGTTTTCCCGCAGCCGTTCTTTCCGCAACAAAGGAAAGGTGTGCATTCAGCCGGGTTTCAATGGTTTCCCCGGCAAGCCGGATGATATTATTTTTAATTCCCATAATGGTATCTATAAATTTTGGTTCAATTTCGCACCCAATGCTGTTCCTGGCTGCTGTCAGGGCTGCTGCCAGGGTGGTTCCGGTGCCGAGGAAGGGATCAAGGACGGTATCGTTTTTAACAGAATACATATTGATGAGCCGGTAAGCGAGTTCAAAGGGAAAAGCTGCACTTCTCTTTCTCAGATCTTTGTCATTGAGTTCCTGCCGGCTGCCTTTGATATCAAACCATATGTCTGAGAAATAAAAATTCCTTTCCTCCCAGAAAATAGCGCTCCGTCTCCTGTTTGTTTTTTCAGGGTCATTTGAAAATTTACGTTTGCCGCCTTTTCTTAAAATCAGGATATATTCATGTTCCAGGGTGACATAGGCACCGGCGGGCAGCATGCCGGAGCCCATGAATTTATTGGGGGCATTGGTCTGTTTTCGCCAGATGATCGAAGGCAGCACCGTAAATCCGATTTGAAGGAGATGCTGAAGAATCCTGGTATGATTGGAATAAATGGCAAAATCCGAATGAATGGTTCTTACGGCATCCCCGATATTAATACAGGCAAACCCGCCTTTTTTCAAAACTCTGAAAGCTTCATTCCAAACCGGATCAAGCATTCGGTGCATGAGTTCAAAGGCATTTTGTCCCTCCCCTTTTTCCAGGGCTTTTTCAACATCGCTGCCCCGGCCGGTAAAAAGGCCGTCCCACATTTCAATCATGGGATAAGGCGGAGACGTGACAACGAGGTCAACGCTGTCAGATGGAATTTTATCAAGCTTTCCCGAGTCTTGGATCAATATATGATGGCTGGTCTCCATATTCTGTTCTCCTGTCTTATTGCAATTAAATCATTAGAGTTTACATTTGCAAGTGAAAATCCGGAAGCCGAGTATATCAGCATCAAAATGGTTTGTATATGGATTCGATAGGGGAAATATAAGGGGGGATGGTTACAGGGTATTTTAATTGGTATAAAAAGATTGACGACAATCCGGTGATTTTATATGTTGAAAAGGTTTTTAACCATTTTAACGGCCGAAAGACAGAGGGAAAAAGGTGGAAAATAAATTTAGAGCCGGTGTGGTTCAGTTTGATGTGGAGTGCGGCCGGATTGAGGCAAATCTTGAAAAAATATCCGGATATCTTGAAACCCTGGCTTCTGAAAAGGTTTCCCTTGTCGTTTTGCCTGAGATGTTTTCCTGTTCTTTTGATAATGAAAATTTGAAAGGGCATTCGAAATCAACACAGAAAATTATTGAAAAACTTTCTTATTTTGCTCTTGATTACAGGATGGCCATTGCAGGAACTCTTCCGGAACAGGAAGAAGGACTGATTTTCAATACCATGGTATTTATTGATACAGATGGAAAGATAAAAGGGAAATATAGAAAGCTTCATCTTTTCAGGCTGACGGGTGAACATCTTTATTATACAGCCGGGAACAAGATTGTGACCGTGGATTCAACCCTTGGCCGGATCGGGCTGATGACCTGTTATGATTTAAGGTTTCCTGAGCTTGCAAGATCCCTATTCCTCAACGGGGCTCAGCTCATTGTCATTTCCGCGCAATGGCCTGAACATAGAAAAGAGCATTGGGAAGCATTGGTCAGGGCAAGGGCTATTGAGAATCAGTTGTTCATGGTCTGCTCCAACCGGACCGGAACGGAAGCAGGTCTCGCTTTTCCAGGGCTGTCCATGATTGCCGACCCTATGGGAAAAGTCATTGCCCATGCCGGAAACACAGATTCCTGTGCTTTTGCAGAAATCAATCCTGACGCAGTGAAAGATATGAGAACCCTGATCCCCTGCATAACGGACAGGCGAGTGGAGGTATATGGATAAAACTATTGCGTTTCAGGATGTGAAACCCCTTTGTGCAGGATATAAAGCAACCGGGAAAAAAATTGTTTTTACCAATGGATGTTTTGATATCCTCCATGCCGGGCATGTGAAATATCTGGTAAAAGCGGCAGAATTCGGAGATGTTCTTATCCTGGGGTTGAATACCGATCGTTCGGTAAAATGCATTAAAGGGGAAAAACGACCGGTGATCGGGCAGAATCATCGTGCCTGTTTGCTCTCAGCCCTTTTTTGTGTGGACCATGTGGTTCTGTTTGATGAACCAGACCCAAGGCAATTGATAGAGGCTGTCTGTCCCGATGTCCTGGTAAAGGGGGCTGACTGGCAGGAAAACGAGATTCTTGGTGGTGATTTTGTAAGGCAAAGCGGGGGAAGGATTGAAAGAGTCGTTCTGGAACCTGATATCTCTACTACAAGGATAATTGAACGGATAGGTGAACTGTATTATGGAAAATGATGAGATCAAGGTTTATGAATTTGAGCATCTGAAGAAAGTTCCCCATGTTGTTCACGGGATATTTACCAGAACCGGAGGAACCAGCAGGGGAGTTTATGATTCGCTGAATATCGGTATGGAATCAGGAGATGAGAAGGCTTCCATTTCAAATAACAGAAAGCTTATCATCAGGAAAATGGGGATGAAACCCCTTGTTTTTCTGAACCAGATCCACGGGGCTGAGATCAAGGTATTGAAAAAAGATGATAATGACCTGTCACAGGTTTTTGAACCGGGAAAAGAAACCTATACGGCTGACGCTATCATTACGGATATGAAAGGGCTGTTCCTGGTTATTCAGGTGGCTGATTGCCAGTCCGTCATGCTGTATGACCCGGATAAAGAGATCATTGCCAATATCCATTCAGGATGGCGGGGGAGTGTGTTAAACATAATAGGGCAATGCGTTGGAAAAATGGTTCTGGAATTCGGCTGTCTCCCGGAAAATATCCTGGCCGGTATTTCTCCATCTCTTGGACCCTGTTGTTCGGAATTTATCAATTATAAAAATGAAATCCCCGGGTATTTATGGAAATATAAGCATAAGGATAAAGATTTTTTTGATTTCTGGGCCATGAGCCGGGATCAGCTCATGGAAAAAGGGGTGAAAAATGAAAACATTCAAAACATGGAAATCTGTACAAAATGTCATACGGATGTGTTTTATTCCTATCGGGGAGAAAAAACTACAGGGCGGTTTGCCTGTGTGATTTCCATGATTTGATTTAGTGTTTTTTCACATTGACTTGAGATTCAGCATGTGCTATTTGCTCTCAAGATAAATTGATCTTTGACGGTCGGAAAAAAGGTGTAGAAAGGCTATCAATGAAGAAGGAAACCGGCAGTGTATTCAGAGAACTCGGATATTTTGCCAGCCTTGGAATGTCTGTGGCGCTTTCCATTTTTTTGGGTCTTTTTTTAGGCCTCTGGCTGGATAAGAAATTTGATACAGACCCGGTTCTGATGTTTATCGGCCTTGCACTGGGGATTGCTGCAGGGTTCAGCAATATTGTCAGGGCAGGGAAAAAGGGAAGGAAATTTTAATGCAGGATATTCAGAAGGTTGTTGATTTTATTACAACTTCAAACTGGCTGATATTGTTGTCAGCCGGGTTGGCCGGTCTGATGATGACCCCGGCAAAAGTTGCCTTGGGGATTATTCTCGGCGGTTTGATTGTAGCAATAAATTTTCATCTTCTGAAAAAAACCCTGAAAAATGTTTTCAGCCCCGAAGTTGTGTCGGAAAAGGGGCGCTCGGTTGTAAGCAGCGCTCTTATTCAATATTACATCCGATTTGGAATAAGCGGGTTCATTATTTTTCTGCTTATATCAAAACATATTGTTCATCCGCTAGGTCTTCTGGCAGGTTTATCGGTAGTGGTGGCAAGCATGTTTCTGGCAACCGTGCTTGAGTTAACAAGATTATTTTTCAAGGAGGCGGTATAAAGTGCAACATCCATATTTAATTCTAACTTCATTTTTCGGAATGTTTGGTCTGGACGGATGGGCGGCAAAACACCCCCATGTAACCTATATGTGGCTTGCAATGATCATCCTGATTTTTTTGGGCTGGCTTGGCGGAAAGAGTATCTCCATGGTTCCGAAGAAAGCACAGAATGTATTTGAAGTCCTGATTTCCGGTCTCGAAGAGTTCATGGTCACCATTACCGGAGACGAGGGAAGAAAATCCTTTCCGCTGGTATTAACCATATTTATATTTGTCCTTTTCGGCAATCTGATGGGGCTTGTTCCTGCTTTTTTTCCGCCCACTGCAAATATCAATACCACCCTTGCCCTTGCAATCATCGCAGTTGCATGGAGCCATGTGATCGGTATCCAGCTTCACGGCGTTAAATATATCAAGCATTTTTTAGGTCCCATACCGGCAATGATCCCTCTTTTCCTGCCCATTGAAATTATCGGCCATACCGCGCGGGTTCTCTCCCTTACCTTTCGTCTTTTCGGAAACATGGCCGGACATGAGCTTGTCACGATTATTCTATTGACTCTTGGCGGCATGTTCCTGGCACCTTTGCCGGTAATGGCCCTCGGCACTTTTGTGGCTCTGGTTCAGGCACTTGTATTTTTCCTTCTTTCCACCATGTATATTGCCGGTGCGATAGAAGAGGCACATTAATCAGGCGTTTTACGGGAAACGGAAGAAGCCCGTTATTTTTATATTAATTTTTTTTACTAATAAGGAGTAAAACATGGAATTTCTAGTAAGCAGTGTATGGGCAGCAGGTCTTGCCATTGGTATCGCGGCGTTTGGTGCTTCCATCGGCCAGGGCCTTGGCCTTTCAGCCGCAATGAGCGGTATTTCAAGAAACCCGGAAGCAGCAGGTAAAATTCAGGTAAACATGCTGATCGGTCTTGCCATGATCGAATCTCTTTGTATTTATGCACTGGTTGTTGCCCTGATCCTGATGTATGCACATCCCGCATTGACTGATGCAATAAAAGTTGCCTTTGGCGCACATTAAGCCATACATTCGTAATAGACAGAGATATTTAAAAAAAAAGGGGGGGTAAGGCATATGATGTCTTATCCCCTTTTTTTGTAGATGAATTGTTTTTTCTTGCCTGACCTTACCGATATTGCTATATTTTTTTATGTGTATACAGATGGATGATACAATATTAAGCAAGATTCTAAAATTTTGATGTAATTTTTAAGGTGGCCGAATGAATTCCCAGTCCATTGAGTTAGACAGGATAAAGGAAGATTTACCATTACCTAAAATTGTTCGCAAATCATTCCGGGTACCGGTTGAAGATGAAAAAAATATCTGGGTAAGGATCAATGATACCCGGTACTCGCTTTATGATATATGCCTGATGGGTATGGGTATTACTGTCAAGGATAGCCTGCCGTTTTTTATGGATCAGGATCTCTTGAACTGCGAGTTCCATTATTTTGACATTACCGTTAAAGATTTGCATGGCCGTATTATTCATGTTTCCGTCACTTTGGATCAAGGCTGGAAATATGGTATTCAGTGGACAGGTCTTGACAAAGATAGTTCTGATCAGCTTTCAGCCATCGTTAATAAACTTAAGACCCAATTAATGGAAGATCATCAAAATTCGCTTAATGACATCTGATTAAAAAATATGAATAAAAAAAAAGATATTATGGATAATATCCTTTTACTAGAAATTCCATGAAAAGAATAGCCGCGGTTGCAATCAATGCTATTCTTGAGGAACTTAAGAAGGAGGATTAGTGGCCATTATTGTCTGTCCGAAATGTGAGAAAAAGCATAATGTGAATTTAGATGCAATAAAAGGAAATGCAATCTCAGGGAAAAATATTGCAGCACGATGTAAGGCTTGTGGCCATAAATTTCCTGTAGAACTTGATACGCTTTTTGATCAGGGTAACGAACATACACAAAAATCAAGACCCGCTATCCGGAAAATCTGTGTGACCTTAAGCAAGGGCGGTGTCGGTAAGACAACTACATCCGTCAACCTGAGTGCAGGCCTTGCCCTTGCCGGGCATAAGGTCCTTCTGGTGGATACCGATACCCAGGGTCAGTCTTCCTATATTCTTGGGCAAAAGCCGAAAGCAGGCCTGACTGAACTCCTGACAAAGGAGCTGAGCCCGGAAGAGTGCATCATCCAGGCCAGGAAGAATCTTTGGCTTCTTTCTGGAGGAAAGTCCCTGGCAGGCGTAAAAAGAATTATAGACCGAAAAAATTTTGGTGCTGAATGGACTCTTACGGAAGCCTTAAAGGATCTCGATTACCGGTATGATTATGTCATTATTGATACTGCACCAGGTTGGGACCAGTTGATCGTTAATGTTCTTTTTTATGCAACCGAAGTTCTTGTGCCTGTGGCACTGGAAGTGATGCCGCTTCAAGGTTTGGCCGAATTTATGAAAAGCCTTGGATCAATACAGAAATATAGAAAGGAAATTAAGCTGAAATATATTGTTCCGACTTTTCTGGATACAAGAGTGAAAGGTCCGGAAACCATATATTCTCAGCTTAAAAAGCTTTATCCGGAATATATCTGCATACCCATCCGGTACAGTGAGAGTCTTTCCGAGGCCCCGTCTTATGGGAAATCTATATTTGAGTTCGCTCCTGGCTCCACAGCATCAGTTGATTACAGGGAGCTTGTAAAAAAAGTGACACAAGATAACACGGCCCTTCTTTAATTAGTGTAAATCGGCCGCATCATGTGGTCCAAAAAGGGAAACCATCCTTGAAACTCAGGACAAGAATCATAATATCTGTTGTGGTTGCCTGTAGTATTATCAACCTGTTTTTATGTTTTTATTTTACCGAAAAAATAAAAAAAAACGATCTTGCAAATCTTTATCAGAGCATTGATAAATCCATTTATATGATGATGCTTGTTAATTCAAGGCCTCTTTATAACGTGGATAGAGAAATGCTTCGTGTGAATATGGAAACTTTTTTTGAAGATGAAAACATAAGGCGTATTTCCCTTACTGAAAAAGATATTGAGATTGATATCAGACTAGAAAGAAAGGTTTCACTCAAGAGAGGCATCGATATTGAGAGAAGATTTGATATCTATTATCAGGGTCTGAAGCTCGGCAATATGGAAGTTGTTTATTCAACCGGCCGCATTGAAGAAACCCTTGCCGGATTCAGAAACCAGATGCTGTCATTTACATTTACGGTCATCGCCGGCCTGGCCCTGGTGCTGATAGTGGTTGTCAACAGGCTCATGCAGCCGGTTACCGATCTTGCCAAGGCAGCTTCTGAGATTGCCTCGGGAAATCTTGACAGGGATATTGAACAGGGAGGGCTTGGAGAGGTCGGCGAGCTTTCAAGAAATTTTGCCGTCATGCGGGATGCCATCAAAGAAAAAATTAATGATCTTGCAAGAACAAACCTGGATCTTGAAAAAGAAATATCTCAAAAGGAAATTAATGAAAAGAAAATTTTAAGGCAAAGCATGATTATTTCTTCGGTCAATACTTTTTTTCAAAAATCCATGCTGGCCGACACCTATGAACAGATTTCACAGATTTTTATCCCCATCGCCCTTGATGTGATTCCCGGAAAATATTGTTTTATCGGTGAGGTTACAAAGGCAAACAAAGATCTGATGGATATCCTGGCTATTTCAGAAGGGGCGCTGAAAGATTGCAGGATGGCTGAAGTGAAGGGAAAAACAGTCCCGCTACAGGGGCAGAAAATCAGAGGGATAAGGACTTGTATTATCCACCAGGATAAAACAATCATTTCAAATGACCCTATGAGCCATCCTGATTTTATAAAATTACCGGATAACCACATCCCCATTGATTCTTTTCTTGGAGTCCCCATGAAGCTCGGTTCAGAGATGAAAGGGATCATTGCCTTTGCCGGTAAAAAAGGAGGATATGATAATGATGATAAGGAAGCTGGTGAAATGCTGGCAGTTGCTCTCGTGGAAGCCTTGAGCCTGAAAAAAAGGGAAGATGAGAAAAAAAATTTAGAAGAGATGATGGTTCAGTCTGAAAAAATGGTTTCCATCGGCGGGCTTGCAGCCGGGATGGCTCATGAAATCAATAACCCCCTTGCCGGAATTTTACAGAATACCCAGGTCATCCGGAACAGGCTGAAAGAAAATTTGCCGGCAAATGTGTCAGTTGCAGAGGGATTCGGACTTGACCTGGACACTGTTCAGAAATATATGGAAAAAAGAGATATTTTCAAGATGATTGATTCTATCCTTGATGCCGGGAAAAGGGCTGCAGCCATTGTTTCCAATATGCTGTCCTTTTCAAGGAAAAGTACATCCGGTTTTATGCCTGAAGATGTCTGTAAACTTCTGGACAAAACCCTGGAGCTTGCTGAAAGCGATTATAACCTGAAAAAGAAATTTGATTTTAAAAGGATTAAAATAATAAAAGATTATGGGATTGAGATTCCGGAAATCCGGTGCAAGGCAAGCGAAATTCAACAGGTTTTTTTCAATATCCTGTCCAATGGGGCACAGGCCATGATGTCCTGGGAAAAAAATTCTGATCCTTGTTTTATTTTAAAGATACTAAAGCAGGATAACACCGTCAGAATCGAAATATCCGATAATGGACCAGGGATGAAAGAAGAAACAAGAAAAAGAATATTTGAACCATTCTTTACAACAAAAACTGTGGGTGAGGGGACAGGACTCGGGCTTTCAGTTTCCTATTTCATTATTACTGAAAATCATAAAGGCCGTATTGATGTATCTTCCGGACCGCTAAAGGGAACAAAATTCACCATCAGCCTGCCTATGGGTTAACCTTCATGGATTCTATGAAAAAGGCTTTTGGCTTTCAACCTTCCTGATGAGAGCCAAAGCCTTTTTCCCTGCTTTTAAACTTACAGCCGGTCAATTTCCTCTCGCTGGATCACTCTTATATTTTTTTCTTTTAATACTTTCAAAGCCTTGTCATAATCATCAAAGCGGAAGACCATGACGGCATTCTCACATTGGGGATTTGAAAACGCATACATGTATTCCACATTGACTTCATTTTCACTGAGCGGGTCAAGAATCTGATTTAACCCGCCCGGCTTATCCACTACTTCGACGACCATGACCTTGGTCATACCTACGGTAAAGCCTTCCTTTTTCAGGGCTTTTTCAGCTTTTTCATTGTCGTTTACCATTAGCCTCAAGACACCAAAATCAGTTGTATCGGCAAGAGACAATGCCCTGATATTGACTCCGGCATCCCTTAAGATCGCAGTTACTTCTGCGAGACGGCCTTCCTTATTTTCAACGAATATGGATATCTGTTCTGCAAACATTATAGTTTACCCCTTAACGTCAATATCTGTTCCAAATGATTAATACAGCTTTCCCTTGAATACAGGTTTACGTTTTTCAAGGAAAGCGCCGGTTCCCTCCTTTGCATCTTCACTGACCATGGTAAGGCCAAAAGCATCGTTTTCGATCCTGCATCCTGTTTCCAGATCTGTTTTAAGACCGTTCTGGATGACTTCCTTGGCTGATCTCAAGGCAATACTGCCTCTGGAAGCAATGAGTTCTGCCGTTTTCATAACTTCTTCCATAAGTTTATCATGCTCGCAGATTTTATTGACAATTCCATAAGCCAAGGCTTCCGTGGCCTTGATAGCTTTTCCTGTAAAAACCATTTCCCTGGCCCTGTTTACACCTACAAGCCTTGCCAGCCGCTGTGTTCCGCCAAACCCTGGAATTAGCCCCAGGGTGATTTCAGGCAGTCCGAAAATCGCTTTGTCGGAAGCATAGATAAAATCACAGGCAAGTGCAGCCTCAGATCCTCCGCCTAGAGCAAAACCATTCACAGCCGCAATGGCCGGGATGGGAAGGTCTTCTATTTTTGAAAAGACCTTCTGGCCTTTTCGTGAAAAAGTTTTTGCCTCAAGCGGATTCATTTTTACAAGCTCGGCAATGTCTGCACCAGCCACAAAAGCCTTATCACCTGCACCGGTGAGAATCAGAACCCTGATTTCCGCATTTTTCTTTATTTGGTCGAGGGCTATGTCCAGTTCATCAAAAAGTGCATTGTTAAGGGCGTTCAAAGCTTTGGGCCGGTTAAAAAATAAGGTTGCGACAGGTCCTTTCACCTCAAGGATAATGTTTTCAAATGACATATGGTCTCCTTTATGATCTATAAGTGTTTTGGATTTGTTGTATCAATATATTTTTCTATACCATCTGCGATGGATTCACAAACTGCTTTTTGATAGGACTCCTCCATGAGTCTTTTACCTTCCGTTTTATTGCTGATAAAGGAAGTTTCAACCAGGATGGAAGGCATTCTGGCTCCAAGAAGAACATAAAACGGTGCCTGCTTAACTCCAAGATCATTAATATCAGAGTATTTTGCTTTCATTCCTTTGATTAAATTCTTATGCACGATATTTGCAAGTCTCGTTGATTCTTCAATTTTGGCATTTTTCATCAGATCGCTTAAAATATAGTCCAGATCTGAAATATTTTTTTCAGAAGTTGCATTTTCTCTGGCAGCTACGGCAATGGCCTGGCTATCGGTGGCAAGATTCAGAAAATAAGTTTCAATACCTTTCAGATCTTTATTTTTTGCAGCATTGCAGTGGAGAGAAATAAAGAGATCCGCTCTTTTTGTATTGGCAATGGCGGTCCTTTCTTCAAGGGTCAGTCTCTTATCTTCATTCCGGGTCAGCAATACCGTACATTTTAAACGCTCTCTTAAAATAACGCTTAATTTCTGGGCCATTTTCAGAACAAGGTCTTTTTCCCATACATCTTTGTGGAATCCCGGGGCTCCCGGGTCTGATCCGCCATGTCCGGGATCAATAATAATTTTTCTGACGCCCAGGGCAAACTGGCGTGTGATGTTAGAGGATTGCAGGTTGTCTGTCGTTACGCCGCCTTTGGAGGTCTGTTTTTCAGGCTCAGGTTTCTTGGAATCTGCAAGGGCTGGGGGATCTGGAATGGGAGGGCTTCCGTTTGAGCCTTTTCCCCATACATCAATTACAATCCTGAAGGGGTCTTTTAAGGAAAAGACTTTATAATTTTCAAAAGATTTAATATCCACAACCAGTCTTACGGTGTGGGGAAGAAATTGTCCCGCCCTGGCCTGAATCAGAAGATTGTCATTGATGGGCGTATGTTCGGCAAGATTTTTTCCCAGCCTTGTCTGTTCAACATCGACATAGAGGCGTTGAAAAGGTTTGTTAATGTCCGGGTCTTTGTTCAAAAGGTTGTGGGAATACTCCCTCTCGTGGCCGACATTAACCACAATCCTTGTATATTCAGGGTTAGACCAGACCCTTAAGTCTGTGATCACACTGTCACCGGCCGGCGTTGTCTTTACTGTCTGTGGGATTTTGGTATCTGTCTCATTCAGAAGCGTATTTTTCTTTGGTTCTAATTTTTCTTCTGCCTGGGAAAGCTCTTTTCCCTCTGATTTACCGTTTTCCTGAATGGATTTTTGGATCAGGGCATCATTTTTGGTCTGTTCTTTTTTTGAAACCTTTGGACTTGGCTTTAAAGAATCGTTTGAGGAATGTGAAGCAGTCTCTTTTTCTTCAGCAGCAGCAGCAGGAGAAGCAGCAGCAGGAGAAGCAGCAGCAGGAGGAGAAGCAGGAGAAGATGTTGCAAACGGGGCCGAAGGGTTAATGGATTTTAGAAGCGTTTTAGCAGGCCCGCTGTAGGCACTCTGGGAATATTGGTTCCTCAGTCTTGCAAGAAGACTGGAAGCCTGATCCTGGTAGGTTGCCCTGCCGGATATCTTTGCAAGGTCCAGGCTTAACTGGGCCGCCTTATACATGCCTGCCGGAGCCCATGAACTTTCCGGGTACAGTCTTTGGATATTTTCATATTTTGAAATACAATTGAGCCATTCAGTTTCTTTTTTCTTCAGGGATTCTGAGGCTTTCAGGTTTTTATAACAATCGTCTGCCTTAAGATAATGTTCCTTGGCATTATCGGAAAATCCATGGGCAGGGAGGAGGAAAAGACCTGAAAACAGAGCTAAAAAAATCAGGATTGTCTGTATGGATGGTTTAAATACCTGCATATATTTTTATTTTAATGCTTTTTGTTTTAAATCATTTAAAAGGTTCATTGCTTCAAGGGGAGTCATACTGGAAATATCGAGCTTTTCCAATATTTTTTTTATGGATTGGTCTTCGCTGCCGAATAATTCCATCTGATGGTCCTCAGTTTTCTTTTTTCTTTTTTTCCGGTCAGGCACAGGCAGAATCGAAGATTGAACCATATTGTTTTTCTGCTCTCTCGCGGATAAGATTCCTTTTGCAATATGGATAACCCTGTCCGGTACTCCGGCAAGCCTTGCCACTTGGATACCATAACTTTTATTAGTCCCTCCCCGGACAAGCTGCCTTAAAAATACGATATTATCATTAAATTCTTTTACCGCAATATTGTAGTTTTTAATCCTGGGTTTGAGCTCTTCGAGTTTTATCAATTCATGATAGTGAGTGGCAAAAAGGGTCTTCACCCCTTTGTCATCAAGATCATGAAGATATTCAGCAACAGCCCAGGCAATGCTCATGCCGTCGTAGGTGCTGGTGCCCCTTCCGATTTCATCGAGAATGACAAGACTTTTATGGGTGGCATTATTGACGATGTTGGCGGTTTCTTCCATTTCCACCATAAATGTACTCTGTCCGGAAGAAAGATTATCAAGGGCGCCGACTCTTGTGAATATCCTGTCCATGATGGGCAGAGAGGCGTTTCTTGCAGGGACAAAAGATCCCATCTGTGCCATCAGAACCGTTAAGGCCACCTGTCGAAGGATTGTTGATTTGCCGGCCATATTAGGGCCTGTGATGAGCAAAATCTGGTTTTCCGTATTATCCATGTAAATGGAATTGGGGACAAACCGTTCCCCCTTGATCAGTTTTTCCACTACCGGATGCCGGCCGTCTTCAATGTTAACGGCATCATCTTCATTGATCAGGGGTTTTGTATATCCGTTTTCCGAAGCTACAAGGGCAAGCCCCTGGAGTGCATCCACCGTTGCAATGAATTCGGCTGTTTTCAGTATCAGGAAGGATTTTAATACTATATTGTCTCTGACACTGCAGAAAATACTGTATTCGAGAGCATTACGCTTTTCCTGGGTATTGAGAATGGTGGATTCAACGGTTTTCATCTCATCGGTGATGAATCTTTCCGCATTGACAAGGGTCTGCTTCCGGATATAGTGGTCAGGGACTGATTCTGCCTGGGCCTTTGATATTTCAATAAAATATCCGAATACTTTATTATACCTGATTTTCAGTGAGGACAGCTTTGTTTTTTCTTTTTCTTCTGCTTCGGCCTTTGCAATCCAGGATTTTCCATCCCTTGAAATTAAAAGAAGTTCATCAAGTTCCGGGCTGAAGCCGTCATTAATGAGGCTGCCTTCATTCAAAATATGGGGGGCATCCTCCCGTATGGCATTTTCAATAAGGTCGGCCAGGGCTTCCAGTTCTTTTAAAATTACATCATGATCCGCCAGCATTTTCCCGTTTATGAGATCATTTCCAAACAGGCTAAGCTCCTTAAAAAGAAGGGGCAGCCGTTTTAAAGACCGTTTAAGGGCGATCATATCCCTGGCATTTCCCTGACCCATGGAAATTTTGCTGCCAAGGCGTTCAAGATCATAGACGGATTTTAGATGGTTGATGATCAATTGATGAATATGGGAGGCATTTATAATTTCTTCGATACAGTCAAGGCGTCTGCGGATTTCTTTAATATCGGTCAGGGGATACCGGACCCAGTTTTTCATCAGCCGTGACCCCATGGCCGTGACGGTCCGGTCAAGGACATGTATGAGAGAGCCCTTTTTTTCCAGTGTCTGAATATTAAAGAGAAGCTCAAGATTTTTACAGGATTTGTCATCTATCACGAGAAAATTTTTCAGATCATAGGGAGTAATCCGGAAAATATGGGTTGTTTCCTGAAGCTGAGTATCCTTTACATAGGAAAGAATAGCGCCAGCAGCAGAAATGGATGCATTCATGGTCCCGATGCCGAAACCTTCGAGTCCCCGGGTATTAAATTTACGGGTAAGCTGTTCTTTTGCTTCTTCAATATCAAAATGAGCTTTATCAAGATAAGTGATCTGCTTCCCTTGAAATGCCCGGAGAAGCTGTTTGAAAGAAGGGTCTTTCTCAAAACTTTTGGGCAGAAGGATTTCTTTGGGGTCCACTTTTAAGGCTTCATCTATCAATTGAGGCGGGATTTTTGACTGTCTGCTTTCTATCTCTGTGGTCTTAAAAGTCCCTGTCGAGATGTCAAGATAGGCAATTCCTGCTGCTTCCCTGGTTTTTGACAGGGCCAGAAGAAAATTATTGGAGGTTTTGTCCAGGAGTTCTTCATTTAGTATCATACCCGGCGTGATGACCCGGACAACTTCTCTTTTAACCAGCCCTTTGGCGGCTGAAGCATCCTCCATCTGTTCACACACGGCAACCTTGCACCCGCCTTCGATGAGTTTTGCTATATAGGTGTCAGCTGCCCGGCATGGGACGCCACACATGGGAACCGGGGCCTCATCGTTTTTATTTCTTGAGGTCAGGGTGATCTCAAGGATGGAAGAGGCTTTGACGGCATCCTCATTGAACATTTCATAAAAATCTCCCATCCTGTAAAACAGAATAGCATCTTCATAGGATTTTTTGATGGACAGATACTGCTCCATCATGGGAGTATTTTTTTTCAGGTCCATAGGCGATATTTAGAATGCAGGAGCAACCGGCCGCACCTGTGTGCTACTCTTCCCGGTCTTGGGTCGCTGGCAGGGCTTCCTGTGAATTGTATACGCCGTCATCCGTGTTTTCAATTTCCTTTTTGATATAAGGGTCATGTTTAAACACATGCAGTTCTGTTTTTAATATATCGATTTCTTTTTGAAGGCCTGCAATGGTTTTATTTTTATTTTTGATTTGTTTTTTCAGACCAAAATATACAAAAAAGCCTTTTATTCCGGCAAGAATAAGACCCAGAAGAAAACAGATCCCAAAATAGGCAATATTTTGAACAGGCGGTATAGTCCATTTCCACCCGGTAATTTTGAGATCAAGATCAAGGGTGGTGGTTGTGATGAAATAAGCCCGATTCTGATAGATCAGGGTTCCGAGAAGCGCAAGGATTATCACCCAAAAAATAAATTTAATTGTTTTCATTTATCCACTCCATATTGAGTATTATCAAACGTAAATCTTAAGTTTTGGTGATCATAGATTAAATACGGTTTTTTTTCAATTCTTCTTTTCATTTCAAACCGGCTTGGATATTGAATTAAAGGGTGATATGGACTGCATTTGAGCTACTCAGAGAAAAACAGGGTGAATAGGGGCTATGGATGTGCTTTTTGAAAACAGGTTCCAGTTCAGATCTCCTGGCAATACACCCTTTTCAACTTCAAAGCAGGAGAAATGAAGATGGGGCGGCAATTGCGGATTTTTCCGGGTATCACAGATCCTTGCGATGATATCGTTTTTTTTAATCCTGTGGCCGATGAGGAGCCGGCTTTCCGGCAGGATATGGGCATAGGTATAAATCACCCGTGTTCCTGCAAATTTATGATTTGCCGTCTCAACCACCAGGGTCCTGCCCAGAAAATCATCGCAGATATTGATGATTTGCCCATCTTCCATGGCCGGTATGATGATGGTGTCATTAAACCGGCAAATTTCCCGGGGCCGGGTCCTAAAATAGGTAATGTCTATCCCTTCATGGGCCGAAGACCTGGATCCGAAATCCCCCCACCATTTATCCCGGGTTGAAAACAGCATTCCGGTGTGGAAGAGCCATTCCACCTGTCTGCCGTTTCCGAGGCGGTTAATGCGGGCAATGGCGGTAAGATACTCTGAAAACCGTTTCATTAAAGAGAATTTAAGATAATCTTATTTCCTGCAAGGTTGATATCTTGAAGTGTGGCTTTGACTTCCATTCTTTCTCCCAGGAGCCCCTTTAAAAGAAAGATATTTTCACCTTTAGGGGTTACATTTGTCACATTTTCCATGATCAATTCTTCGATATTGTCTTTTTTTAGATAGGCATTGAAGTCGCACATAAGGGTTTCCTTTATATATTATTATTCATTTAAGACCATTTTGATGTTGAGCGGCATATCCTTTTTACAATCAATGATCGCCCCGGTAAATGTTTTATTCGCAGCACAGTTGACAACCACTGTATTTTTCAAATACCCGTATCCTGCCTGTTCGTGAATATGGCCGCATACTACCATCAATGGGGGGTGGTTTTCAATAAAGCGCCTTAAACAAAAACTGCCGGCACTGAACCGGTTGCCTACCTTATCACAAATTCCCCTCGGAGGCGGATGAGCAACCAGGATAGTGTCCGGCGTCATCAGGTTTTCAATCTGCCTGAGGCGTCTTGGCTCATTGAGGCAGGACTTTGAAACAAGGGGCAAGGGTAAAGTTCCATTAAGCCCGAGGAATTGTTTCCCCTGATATTCCACCGGGTCCTGATTTAAAAGACGGATTTTCCCCCTGTGCTTTATCAGGGTTTCAACATATTTCAAATCCGAGTTTCCCCGGACGGCAAAAACCGGTATGGATATTTTCTCCAGTTGGACAAGGGTTTTCAAAGGGAAACCATACTGGGTCATATCCCCTGCAAGGATCATCAGGTCTGGAGATTCTTTTTGTACAATCTCCCTGATTTTTTCTATGAGGTCCTTTTTCCCGTGGATATCGGCAACTGCGTAAATCCGCATGAATAATTCCTTTTCATCTCTTGATGAACCATTGTTTGAATTATAAACATGTAAAATACAATCTCCTTAGGAGGGATACTAACATTTATGGATAAAATTGCATTATTAAAAAGGCTTTTGGATCCGAAAAAAATTGCAGTCATCGGTGCGTCAAAGTCAAAGGAAAAAGTCGGGGGAATTGTTTTCAGGCGGCTCATGGATTCAAGAAGACGCCTTTTCCCCGTAAATCCAAAGGAATCGGCCATCGACGGGTATAAGGTGAGCCCGGATATCCTGGCATTACCCAGAGATATTGATCTTGCCGTTATCACCGTGTCTGCAGAAAAGGCCGTGGAATCGGTTGAACAGTGCATTGAAAGGGGAATCCCCAATTATATTATTGTGGCCGGCGGGTTCGGGGAAGTCGGGGCTGAAGGAAGAGGTCTTGAAGACCGGTTGAAACAGCTTGCAAAAATACATCATATTAATATCCTGGGGCCTAATTCTTTGGGGATATTTCTGCCTGATGAAAATATCGATACGATTTTTGTCGAACATGGGGATAAGGCCCTTGACCGGAAAGGAAAGGTGGCCTGCATTGTCCAAAGCGGGTCAGCGGGCGTGGAGGCTCTGGGCTATGCTTCCAATACCGGTTACGGCATGCGCGCCTTTGTGGGTCTTGGAAATAAATGCGATCTCGATGAAGTGGATTTTCTTTATTATTTTTCCCAGGATGAAAAAACAAACTGCCTCGGGTTTTATCTTGAAAATATCGAAAAAGGCAGGGAGTTTTTAACAGCAGCCAGGAAAACCGCAAGGGAAAAACCAGTTGTGGTACTGAAAGCCGGAATGACCCACACGGCAGCCTCAGCTGTCAGTTCCCATACCGGAAAGCTGGCCGGTTCCGACAACGTGATCAGCGGGGCCTTAAAGCAGTTCGGGATTCAAAGGGTATATGATGATGAGGAATTCTGTGATGCCACCAAGGTGCTGTCCATGCTGTCCGGCGCCCCGGGCAACCGCGTGGCCGTATTGACTGCTGCAGGCGGGTATGGGGTCATGTGCACGGATTTTATTGAAAAAAAAGATGCCCGTGCTACCCTGGAAATGGCAAAATTATCCGATGATACTAAAAAAAGGATAAAGACTGCCACCTTCCCGTTTACAGCCTGTGAAAACCGGATGCATTGGCTTGAAAGCCTTGGCAATAAAAATCCGGATGAGTTTGATGCCAAGCAGCTCGTAAGCCTTTACTCCATTAAAGTTCCGCAGGGGAGGCGGCTTTTACCGTCCGACACCCTGAATACCAACGATGTCAATCCGCCCTGTGTATTAAAGGTCTGTTCTTCCGGCATCCTTCATAAAACCGATGTCCAGGGGGTCATCCTGAACAATGACCGGGAGTGCATCACCAATAATCTTGCAATTCTCCGGCATCGTTTTCCCAATGAGAATATCCTTGTTGAAAACCAGGCAGGATTTATGGGGCCTGAATTCATTGTCGGAATCATCCGGGACCCGGTTCTGGGGCATGCCGTCATGGTCGGTGCAGGCGGTGTGCTGACGGAAATTTATAATGATACGGCCTTCAGGCTGGCACCCTGTTCCATAATTGATGCGACAGACATGATTGATGAACTTGTTCTGGCCCCGGTATTTAATAATTTCAGGGGACTGACCCTGGATAAACATAAACTGGCCCTGGCTATTTCTCATATATCCCAACTGGCCCATGACCTGGGGGACCGCTTAAACCAGCTCGATATCAACCCCATCGTCTTCAGTAAAGGCGAATGGATCGCCCTTGATGTTAAGGTGGTGCTGGAGCCAAATAATTGCAAGGTCCCCGCCTGTGCATAAAAAAAATCTTATTCTTCTCTTTCCATCTTTATGGCTTTCCTCGGGCAGATAAAGGCACAGATGCCACATCCTTTACAGAATTCAAGATCAATTTCAATATGGCCGTTGGCCGGGTTACGCGTGATGCAGAGTTCCGGACAGGTGATACGGCAGAGATCGCAGCTTTGGCAGAAATGGTTGCCAAGACATCGCTGCGCCTCTTTAACAGCGGAAGGTTCATCCAGTCCTTTTTCAGGCTCAAGATGGAGACGCCGGGATTCTTCAAACTTGCATTCTTTGGGAATAATCTGTTTTGTTTCCGTCATAATATTTATTTCAACCTTATATAATTTCTTTATTATTTTAATCCGGATAAATACTCATGAACCTTGACGGCTGCTTTTTTCCCGTCAGCCATGGCTTCCACGACTGTTGAAGACCCAATGGCAAAATCACCGGCTGTAAAAATTTTGGGCAGGTTCGCGGTCAGGATGTCGGCATCCTGCAGAAAATCTTTGCCTTTCAGCCCCAATCCGTTCTTGATGCTGTCATGATCGGCTTTTTGTCCTACAGCGGAAATAATAATATCCGCAGGTATTATTATTTCCGATCCCTTGACCTGTATGGGCGTTCGCCGGCCCTGGCCGTCCGGGTCTCCCAGTTCGGTTTTGGCACAGTGAAGGCCTGTGATAACATTGTCTTGGCTGATAAATTTCAGGGGCATGGTAAAAAACCGGATATCCACACCTTCGTCCAGGGCTGCTTTGACTTCTTCCCTGTCTGCCGGTATTTCCTGGGGTCCGCGGCGGTAGATCAGGGTGACTTTGACAGCACCTTGTTTCAGGGCGGAGCGGGCCGAATCCATGGCTGCATTGCCTCCGCCCACCACAATGACCTGCCTTCCCGGTTCGATATTCATACCGTCTGCAATGCTGCGCAAAAACTGTAGGCATTCCCAATACCCTTGATACTCGCCTTCGTTTTCAAGCTCCAGTTTCAATCCTTTCCGGGTGCCTGTGGCGATGATGATTGCGTCTGTCCCTGTTTTTTCAAGATCGGATAGGGTGATATCCTTTCCAAATTCAATGCCGGTCCGGATGTCCACGCCGGTCTGCCGGATAAAATCAATATCCCTTTCCAGGATTTCGCGAGGCAGCCGGAATGCAGGAATGGCCCAGGCCGGAAGCCCGCCGGGCCGGTGATAGGATTCGATGATCTCCACCTTGTATCCTTTTCTTGCCAGATCATAGGCAGCCGCAAGACCTGATGGCCCTGACCCGATAATGCTCACCTTCTTATTAATGGATGCAACGGGTTTAACCGGCGTGAGGGACAAGGGTGCAAAGTCTGCAGCAAATCGTTTCAAAGACCGGATGGATAAGGCATCATCCAGGTTGCCCCGGACACAGGCAGATTCGCAGGGGTGATGGCAGACGTACCCGCAGATGGAGGGCAGTGGGTTGGCGGCCCGGATCAGTTCCAGAGCCTCTTTATATTTTTTTCTTGCGATGAGCCGGACATAGCCGCGGACATCCTGGGAAATCGGGCAGGCGTTCTGACACTTGGGTAAGGGGAGGGTATCTTCCTCTTTTAAATGAACCTGCATGTCTTTGTCTGAAAAAATTTTACCTCGCATGCTGTCTATTTCCTGACGCATTTCAGGCATGATTTCGGCAGGGCAGGCGTCCATGCATGCAGCACAAAAGCTGCAACGTTCAATATCAACAACCGGTTTATGTGTTCTTCCTTCTACGGCCATGGGTTTACTCTTTCCTATTCATATGGTTTTGAATGTTAACTCCGATCTTTTGCCCCAGCGCCAGGGCTTTTTGGTTGATCGCCAGAAACCGCTCGGCACTGTTTTCTTCCAGCGCTTTTTTGAGGGATGTTTGACTGGTAAGCCCTGTCAGGACGGCTGAAGCGGCCAGCATAACCATGTTGGCGGCCTGCTTGTTGTTCAGATCCTTGATGGCCCTGTCTGTGGCAGGAACGCCGATCTGGATGGCCTTGGTCAAAGTTTCAGGTTTGACCAGGAGATCGTCATAGATGACCAATGCATTTTCTTCAGATAGCTGCCCGATTGATTCCTGATAGGCTTTCTGGGAAAAGGCGATGAGGATATCCGTACTGATCATGTGGGGGAATTTGATTTGATCCTCAGCCACAATCACGTCATACCGGGCGGTTCCGCCCCTGGCCTGGGCGCCATAGGCACTTGATCCGGCCACCCAGCGGCCGTCTTTGATGGCGGAATGGGCTAAAATCGTTCCGGCCAGCACCACACCCTGTCCGCCGAATCCTATCAGGCGGACTTGTTTGACTTTACTCATGGTTAAACTCTCCTGTAATGATCTTGGTCTTTAAAACAGCCTTATCCATTCCTGCCGCTTCTTCCATGGTAATGCAGTCCTTCATCAGGGCTTTAAGCATCTGTACTGATGAATCGGCCCGGTTTCTGCGGCCATACTGTGTCGGGCAAGGTGAAAGGGCTTCAACAAAGGTAAAGGTTTCCATATTCAGGGCCTTTTTAATAGCTGCCATCAGGACCAGGGGCTGGGTAACGCTGAAGCGGGCTGCATATTCAGCCCCGGCACCCAATACCAGGCGGCAGAGGTCAAAGGGGCGGTACGGGTTGCCTTCACCAGTGGTAGCCGTTATGGCACCCAGGGGAGACGTGGATGCCACCTGGCCTCCGGTCATGCCGTAGATCATATTGTTGGCACAGATCACGGTCAGGTTGGTATTTCTACGGGCTGCATGGATCAGGTGATTGCCGCCGATGGAGGTCAGATCTCCATCCCCGCTGATGACGATTACTTTCAGTTTAGGGTTGGCTGCCTTGGCGCCGGTGGCAAAGGCAATGGCCCGGCCGTGAAGGGTATGAAGGGTATCCCCGTTAAAGTGGGGGCTGGGAATCCAGGCTGCACACCCGATACCGGAAACAAATAGAACGTTTTTCATATCCAGTTGCAGATCTGCAATGGCCCGTAAAATGATGTTCATCAAAATCCCATGCCCGCAACCCGGGCAGAAGGGGGTTGATTTAATTTCCTGCCGTAAATAGGCATCAAGATCCCTTGCCATTATAAAATCCTTTCTATGTGCGCTATGATTTCTTTTGGATGAATAATTCTGCCGTTGGTCTGGTGATAGGGGACGACCTCACAGTCTGCATATTTTTGAATTTCCCCGTAAACCTGTCCGCTGTTCATTTCCGGAACAAAAAGTTTTTTGCCTTGGGAACTCACTTTTTTAATCAGGTGATCGGCAAAGGGCCAGATGGTTTTTAAACGAAGAAGCCCGGCTTTTTTACCGGATTTGCGAAGCTGATCCACGGCAAAAAAAGCACTCCGGGCAGTGAACCCATAGGCAATGACGATCACATCCGCGTCATCCAGATAATAAGATTCACTCTGTACGATTTTATCCCGGTGATCTAAGATTTTATGGTTAAGGCGGCCCACCAGTTTTTCCTGCACACCGGGGTCATCGGTTTTGCGGACCCCGAATTCATTATGGGTGGACCCTGTGACCGTAATGCTTTCACCTTCTCCAAAAGACGGCATGGGCGGTACCCCGTCTTTTTCTTCTGTGCCAAAGGGGGCTGCCCCGCTTTTTTTATATCGGTTTATTATCCGGACAGTGGGGCCGACATCCATACGTTCCCGAAGATGGCCCACAGCTTCATCGCTCATGACAAAAACCGGAACCCGGTATTGCTCGGAAAGATTAAAGGCATCAATGGTCTGGTCATACATCTCCTGAACCGACCAGGGTGAAAAGGCTATGATCTCATAATCCCCATGAGATCCCCATTTAGCCTGCATCAGATCACCGCTCCCGACCTTGGTGGCCTGACCCGTACAGGGGCCGGCCCGTTGAATATCCACAATCACCAATGGTGTTTCCGTGAAAACACCGTACCCGATGGCTTCCTGCATCAGGCTGAACCCGGGTCCCGATGTTGCGGTCATGGACTTGGCGCCGGACCAGGCCGCTCCCACAACCGAGCAGATGGATGCAATTTCATCTTCCATTTGCATGAACACACCGGATACCTCTTTGAGCCGCTGTGACATACGTTCCATGATTTCGCTGGAAGGCGTGATGGGATAGCCTGCATAATACCGGCAGCCTGCAGCAATGGCACCTTCTGCAGCGGCTTCATTACCTGTAAAAAAATAACTGCCCGGAGGTAGAGTGCTTTTTATTTCCTGCATTTTGTTCATAAGTCCCCTAAAAATCCAAAAAATTGTTTTTCTTAACGATTTACAACGAAGACATCATAAATGTAATTTAAAATAAAATCAAATATAAAATCAAATTTTTTTTGATTAAAGGAATTCCTTATAAAATCAAATTCAGAAATTTAGTAAATACAGAGGCTATCGAGGTGAGATGAATATTTTTCCAGGGTTTTTTCCAGGGATTTTTTTGTACCGGCCATACAGAAGATCATCCATTAAAAGGGCAATTTTCTGGTTCAGGGGATTTCTGGAGATATAAAACCGGACCGCCTTATGAATCAGGGTATCAGGTTTGGTGTAAGGGCAGGCTGATATGCAAAGGCCACAGTCGGAGCCGATTGTTTTCCAGTATGAAAAGCATTTTTCCTGAAGGATGGACCAGTGGCGGACATTCCGGCTGGAAGGCTCCTCACCCTTGCTGATGGATTTGGATGGGCAGTTGTCTGCACATTTTTTACAGATCCTGCAGAATTCTCCCATGTAAAGGTCAGGCTTCTGCGGGGAATCTGGCAGCTCAAGATCGGTTGTCACAATTGCCAGCCTGACGCAGGGGCCATGGGTCCGGTGCATGAAGAGTCCCATCCGGCCAAGTTCTCCAAGACCTGATTCAACGGCAATGGGAACACACAGGACATCGTAATTGGCATCATTGTGGGCCCGGGCCCGGTATCCAAACTGCCGGATATAGGCAGCAACAATGTTGGAAATTTTGGCAGCTTCCACGTATTTTTGGGCTGATTCCTGTAGCACACAGCTTGTAGGGGATTGTTTGATCATTTCAACCCTCATGGGAACGACGATGGTAATGGCGGTTGTATAGGTCTGGTCGGTTTTGTCGCCCCAGGTTGCTGCATGTCTGCCTTTATGGCTGTAGTAATGATGGGGTTTTAATTTAAGAAACGCCACATCTGAGGCACCATAGAATTTTGCAAACCCGGTAAGAGTTCTGCTGAAAATAACGGCATCTATATTTTTTTGTTCCTTTGCCGGGTTTCCGATTGAAAGCGGGATGGATCTTTCCAGATATTCAAAAGCTGCCCCAAAGACGGGAGCTGTATATGGATCATGATAGATTTGTTCCTTTGATCCAAAGTCGGGTTTTCGATGAATCTGGCGGTCCGCGGATTCATTTTCCGGCCGCATGGCATAGTAAATTTTCATCAATCCCGGATAGTTCCGGATATTGTTCCTTGCAAACAAGGTATCCCGTTCATCGTATGGGGTTACGTTCCGGATATCTCTCAGGAGCGGGCTATCCGGAAAATAGCGAAGGATAGATATAAAACAGAAAAGGCAGACAAGGGATATTATGCTGATATTTACAGGACGAAAAGCATCCGGTTCATAAAGAAAAATGATCCAGACAAAGGCGTTCAGGAGAAATAAACCCGATGAAATGAAAAATGCCCGGAATTTTTTTTCGTTAAAGGAGGATATGCCAAGCAGGAGAAAAAAAAGACTTGTGAGGACAAGGATGATGCCGTTAATATAAATGAGGATGCCGGTCATAGATTTTTCTTTGTTAAAATCGGTTAATCATCAAGGTTGCGGTGATAGATATGTCCTTTTATCATGATCTTGTCAACAGGAGAAAGCCCGGCAAGGTAGCAGAGATCAGAAGGCTCATCAATGTCCCAGACCACCAGATCGGCATCTTTTCCCGGTTCAAGGCTACCCTTGGCATGTTCAAGGCCAAGGGCTTTTGCCCCGTTGATGGTTGCACCCAGCAAAGCCTCTTCACAGGTGAGACCAAACAGGATACAGGCCATGTTCAGGATAAGCGTCATGGAATGAACCGGGCTTGAGCCCGGATTCAGATCCGTGGACACGGCCATGGGAATTTTCAGATCCCTGAAAACCTGAACCAGGGGCTTTTGTTTTTCTTTCAGATAATAAAATGCGCCGGGCAGAAGAACGGCCGTCACCTTATGCCGGGCCATTTTAGTTGCACTGCTCAGGGATAAATATTCCAGGTGATCACAGGAAAGGGCATTGAACCGGGATGCCAGGGCAGCCCCGCCGGAATCGGATAATTGCTCGGCATGGAGCTTGACCCTGAGCCCGAGGGCTTTTGCAGCCTGAAAGACTCTTTTTGTCTGTTCAAGGGAAAAGGCAATGCGTTCACAGAACACATCCACGGCAGTTGCAATCCCTTGCTCTTTTATTTTCGGCAGCATGGTCTTTGTGACCAGATCAATATAACCGTCTGAATTGTCCCTGAATTCCGGAGGCAAGGCATGGGCACCCAGAAAGGTGGGTTCAATGCGCAGGGGAAATGCTTTTTTCAATTCATGGATGACCTCAAGAATTTTTATTTCCGTCTCAAGATTAAGCCCGTAACCGGATTTGATTTCAAGGGTGGTGATGCCCTGAAGAAGCAGGGTTTTGACCCTTTTTGAGGCAAGGTGCAGAAGGTCTTCCCGTGATGCGCCCCGTGTGGCTTTGACTGTTGAGGCAATCCCCCCGCCCTTTTTTGAAATCTCTTCATAGGTGGCACCGTTAAGACGCATTTCAAATTCATGGGATCTTGATCCGGCCCAGACAAGATGGGTATGACAATCCACAAATCCTGGCAGAATCCATCGATCACGGCAGTCAATGATTTCTTTACATCGGGTGCTGTAGTTTTCGGGCAGGTCTTTTTTTTGCCCTGCCCATGAGATTTTTCCCCCGGAAACAGCCAGTGCTCCGTTTTTGATAATGGAAAGACCCTTACCGGCCATGGTGGCAAGATGGCAGTTTGTAAAACAGGTATCAATTTTTTCAGGCAGGGAAATTTTCATCTTTGACAAAGGCTCCACAAGGTTTATGGCCGGTTTCCATGCATATTGACCATGGGAAGTTTGATACCCCTGGTTTTGGCTACCTCTATGGCAGTTTCATAACCTGCATCGGCATGACGGATGATTCCTGTGCCGGGATCATTCCTGAGGACCGTTGTGAGCCGTTTTTCAGCATCAGGACTGCCGTCGGCCACTGTCACCTGGCCGGCATGGAGGGCATATCCGATACCGACACCGCCGCCATCATGAAAAGACACCCATGCGGCGCCAGAGGCCACGCTGGTCATGCAGTTGAGCAAAGCCCAGTCTGCTACGGCATCCGACCCGTCTTTCATGGCTTCGGTTTCCCGGTAAGGGGAAGCAACCGACCCGCAGTCCAGATGGTCTCTTCCAATGACGATAGGCGCTTTGACTTTTTTATCCCGGACAAGATCATTAAAGAGCTTGCCTGCTTTTTCCCTTTCCCCATATCCAAGCCAGCAGATTCTTGCTGGAAGTCCCATATGTTCCACTTTTTCTTCAGCCATTTTCAGCCAGTTGACCATTTTTGTTTTTTCCGGGAAAAGCTTCATCAGTTCCCGGTCCGTTACCTTGATGTCTTCGGGGTCGCCGGAAAGGGCGGCCCACCGGAAAGGTCCTTCTCCGTTACAGAACAGCTCACGGATATAGGCAGGCACAAACCCGGGATAATCCATGGCATTGTCAACCCCCCGTTTCATGGCCTGTGCCCTCAGGTTGTTCCCGTAATCAAAGGCTATGGCCCCTTGATTCTTCATTTCAAGGATAGCCTTTACATGGTCGGCCATGGAATTTAGGGCCATATCCTTATAGGTTTTTGGGTCGGTTTTGCGAAGGCGTAATGCCTCTTCAAAGGAAAGTCCTTTGGGGAAGTATCCGTTGAGTTCGTCATGGGCGCTGGTCTGGTCGGTAATGACATCCGGGATAAATCCTTTTTGTATCATGGAAGTAAGGATATCCCCGATATTGGCACAAAGACCGATGGAAAGGGGCTTTTTATTGCCTGCCGCTTCTTTAGCCTTGAGAATGGCGTCATCAAGGCTTATCGCTTCAATGTCCAGGTATCGTTTTTCAAGTCTTTTGGCAATGCGGGTCGGGTTGATTTCAACACAGACGGCAACCCCGCCGGCCATGGTGACCGAAAGGGGCTGGGCGCCGCCCATGCCTCCGAGACCTGCGGTTACGACGATTTTTCCGCCAAGATCCGAATTATAATGCTTCTGTCCAAGTGCGGCAAATGTTTCATAAGTGCCCTGGAGAATTCCCTGAGTCCCGATATAAATCCATGATCCTGCCGTCATCTGGCCGTACATGATAAGCCCTTTTTTGTCCAGTTCGTGGAAATAATCCCAGTTTGCCCATTTGGGGACAATATTGGCATTGGCAATGAGAACCCTGGGTGAGCTTTCATGGGTTTTGAGAACTCCTACAGGTTTTCCGGACTGAATCAGCAGAGTTTCATCATTTTCAAGGTCCAGCAGGGTTCGGACAATAGCGTCAAAACAATTCCAATTCCTGGCTGCTTTGCCAAGCCCCCCGTAAACGATGAGCTGATCCGGGTTTTCACCGTTGTCCGGATCAAGGTTGTTGCACAGCATGCGCAGGGCTGCTTCCTGGTACCATCCCTTGCAGTGCAGTTCAGTGCCCCTGGGGGCTCTTACCGGGCGGGCAACTCCGCATCCGATGTTCAGGTCTTTTAAAATTTTCTCCTTATTTGTCATGATTTTCCTCCCGATAGGGTTGACTTTTATTTTTGAATTCGATACTACTTGTCTATACAAGTATAGATGTGATGTCAAGTTATTTTTAATTTTAGGAGAAACAGGAAATTCAATGTCTGTATCAGAACAACCCTTTGCCTTGTTTGAGAGGATCAAGAAAAGTATTGTCAATGATATCGAATCGGGCAAGCTGAAACAGGGCGACAAAATTCCGTCGGAAACCGAGCTGACAAGGATGTTTAATACCTCCAGGATGACGGCAAACCGCGCCTTGAAAGAACTCACGGAAGAAGGCAGGATTGTCCGGGCACAGGGTGTGGGCAGTTTTGTGGCAAGACCCAAACCCGAGGCTGCCCTTCTTGAGATTAAAAGCATTGCAAAGGAAATTGCCGAATGGGGAGGGTACCATTCTTCAGAAATCCTGGTGCTGCGGGAAGAAAAAGCGAATGGGGAAATTGCAAAGAAAATGGGGCTAAACTCCATGGACCCAGTCTTTCATTCCATTATCCTTCATAAGGACAGGGATATCTGTGTCCAGCATTCTGAACGGTTTATAAACCCAAAGGTTGCTCCCGACTATTTGAAACAGGATTTTAATACCATAACCCCCAGCGAATACCTTTTGGAAGTCGCTCCGGTCCAACAGGCAGAACATATTATTGAAGCAATGAACTGTAGAAAGGAAATTCAGAAGCGATTGAAAATCAAACCGGGTGAGCCTTGCCTGTCTCTGACACGGCGGACCTGGTCGTTTGATATGGTGGCCACCTACAGCATCATCATATCTCCTGGATCAAGATATAAACTGAAGGGAAAATTTACACGAGGATAAAAGATATGAAGGAACAAATCGTATTGCATGGGGATGGGTTTTTGCTTGAAGACCTGGTTCGGATCGCACGGCATAATGTGGGAATTAAGATATCAGAGGAATCTGTGTCCAGGATACATAAGGCAAGAAAACTGATTGATGAATGGGTCAAAAACGGAGAAAGAATTTATGGGGTCACAACCGGATTTGGAGCCCTTTCCGGTGTAACGATTTCCTATGAGGATACGAGAAAGCTTCAGAAAAAAATCCTTTTCAGCCATTCTGCAGGCGTCGGGAAATATCTGGATGAAGATGTGGTCAGGGCCATGATCGCCCTGCGGGTCAATGATTTTTGCCGCGGCAATTCCGGGCTGAGACTTGAAACCATTGAAAAACTTGCCCGGCTCTTAAATGACGGTATTATTCCGGTTGTCCCGGAAAAAGGATCAGTGGGAGCGAGCGGAGATCTGGTTCCCATGGCCCATCTTTCCCTTGTATTGATCGGGGAAGGGGAAGCCTGTATAAATGGAAAAAAAATGACCGGTGCCGAGGCCTTGAGAAAAAAGAAGATAGAGCCCCTGGAACTTGAGGCAGGTGAGGGGATCGCCCTTATCAACGGCACCCAGCTCATGATTGCCCTGGGGTGCCTTGCCCTTCATGATGCTTTGAATCTCTGTAAACATGCCGACATTGCCGCCGGCATGAGTCTTGAAACCCTGATGGGGACGCGGTCTGCTTTTGATCCCAGGATTCACCGGGCAAGACCCCATAAAGGCCAGATCATGGCAGCCGACAATATGCTGAGGATTACGGCCAATTCAGAGATTATTTCTTCCCATAAAGACTGCTCACGGGTCCAGGATGCATATACCCTGAGATGCTCGCCCCAGGTTCATGGGGCTTCCTGGGACGCTTTCGCTTATGTGGACAATGTGATCCGGGTGGAGATGAATTCATCCACTGAAAACCCTTTGATTTTCCCTGAATCAGAAGAATTTCTTTCCGGCGGGAATTTTCACGGTCAGCCCCTGGCCCTGGCCTGTGATTTTCTGGGTATTGCCATTGCAGAACTGGCCAATATTTCGGAACGTAGAATCGAAAGGCTGGTGAACCCACAGCTTTCAGGGCTTCCTGCCTTTCTGGTGGAAGACGGCGGGCTGAATTCCGGGTTCATGATCGCCCAGTATGCCGCCGCTTCACTGGTTTCCGAGAACAAGGTCCTGGCCCATCCGGCATCGGTGGATTCCATTCCCACGTCTGCAAACAAGGAGGACCATGTGTCCATGGGCTCCATTGCGGCCCGTAAGTGCCGGGAAATTGTTGCGAACGTGGAAGACGTCATTGCCATTGAACTTTTATGTGCTGCCCAGGCCATTGATCTTTTCACCAATATGAAGGCAGGGGACGGCACCCTTGCAGCCTATGAGGTCATCCGAAGCAAGGTGGGCTATATGAAAGAAGACCGGCTCCTGTCCAAAGATATTGCCATAGTAAAGGAACTTCTCTTAAGCGGCAGTATTGTCAAGGCAGTAGAAAATAAAGTAGGCAAACTCTATTAGTCCTTAAAATCAGGGGTCTATATTAAGGGGAGATCTTGACAAGCTTGAGATCTCCCCATAGACCGATGTTTTCCCCGATAATGATAACGATTCCCTGGACACCGGGGACTTTTTTCCCTGCATCAATGGCATTTTCAATATCACGTCCGGTCCGAACCATATTGCCTATTTTTGTGGCAACCGCATCGGCAAGGCTGCAGGAATCCGACAATATGGTCACAGCGTCGGCCTTTCCAAAGCTTTTTGAATGCCCGAAGGTTCCGGACGACGTGCATAATCCATAGGATTTGTCCCTTTTTTCAATCCTGATACCAGTGGTGATGCTGAAAGGGGAATTTTTGGCATAAATGCTGAAAATGGTTTCCGAATCCGATTTGATAAAAATATCGCCCCCGTTTTCAACCACCACCTCACGGGTACGGCTGAGCAGCCCGGTTCCGGTAAATTCCGCAACAGCGCCTGCCACGGCTGCCATGGGGCCCACCTGGGCCATTTGTCCGGCCTTTATCATATTCGTGATGATGGGAGGAACAGGAAAAAGATTTTTGACCGGGACAAGGGATGTGGCAAATTCCGGGTGAAATTGAATATAGGTTTCAATCTGATTCCTGCAGTCAAGAACGGATTTTAAGGCCATATCCGTCAGATCGGTTTCTGCCTGAATATTCAGATTGGTCTCTTTGACCGTGATATTAAAGGAGATGAGTCCTTTTTTCCGATGCAGGTTTCTATAAGTACGATTCTCAAACATTTTCAATGCTTTCCGGTTTTAAATAGTCCGGCGCCTGGCGGATAAAATAGGAATCGGTCATGCCGGAGATATAGTCCCGTACAATTTCAGGATGGGAATGAAGGTTCTGGTAGCCGGAAGACATGCCGGACAGAAAATCGGTAAAAACAACGGATTGCAGATTTTCTGTTTCAAGATCAATCATGTATTTTTCAAACAGGAACGAGAAAATATCGCCAATGGTAGAAAGATGCTTTTTAATAACCGGGTTTTTATAAATATGCTGATAGTTAAAGGCCTTGAGAGCTTTCAATGCCCTGGAGACCTTATCGGAAAAACCGATAAAGGACTGATCAAGGCTGTTTTTGATGAGATCCGTCACAAGGCTGAAGACAATGGTACCATTGGTCCGGCCGAGAACTTGGGCGCACTCCCCGGGGATATCTTCACGCTTCACCAGGTTCAGCCGGATGGCATCCTCAAGATCACGGCCGATATAGCTGATGGTATCGGCCATCCGTACGACGCAGCCTTCCATGGTCATGGGGATTTCATCACAAGTTTTTTTCTGTTTTAAATTTTCCAGCCAGGTGTCAAATTCCTTGAAGGTTCGATTCCCCTGAGGTGTCAGCCGGATGGAGTGCACTTCACCATTGTGGCATACAATGGCATCCATGGTCTGGAGACTTAAATTCCATCCCTTACCGTTTTTTTCAATCCTGTCGAGAAACTGGATGCTTTGAAGGCTATGATGGAAAAAACCCGCTCCATGGTCATGGGTCAGCTTTGACAGAAACCGTTCACCGTCATGTCCAAAGGGGGGATGCCCGATATCGTGGCCCAGGCTTGCCGCCTCAATCAGGTCTTCATTCAAACCCAGATACCGGCCAACGGTTCTGGCAATCCTTGAAACAAGCTGGACATGAATCACCCTGTGGGTGAGATGATCATTGTTAATCAGGGAAAAGACCTGGGTTTTATCAATATACCGGGTATATGAAAGGGAATTCAGGATGCGGTCTGCATCGGCGGAAAAAGGTTGCCGGTACTCATTTGCTGCAAATTCTTCATTTTTGCGCCGAAGGGCTGTATGGCTGAAGCAGGCCAGGGAACTAAAATTTTCTTTCTCCCTTGAATTCAGGAGAGCTTTAAATTCCCCGGCTTTTTCAAAATTGTCATTCAATAGTATAATTACAATTGTCTGGTAATATTTTCCACAACCTTGTCAAAGGCCCTTGTAAATTCTGTATCCCTTTTCTGAAGCATAATGGGAACACCGCTGTCTCCGGAAACAACGACATCCGTATCAAAGGGGATGGAGCCTAAAAAGGTAAGTCCCTGGGATTTAGCCGTTTTTTCACCACCGCCGGAGCTGAAAAGATTGATGGGTTCATGGCAGTGCGGGCATTTAAACCCTGCCATATTTTCCACAATGCCAAGGGTTTTTAACCTGACTGTCTTGCAAAAGGAAATGGATTTCCGGATATCGGCCAGGGCCACTTCCTGGGGGGTTGTCACAATGACACCCAACGCTTCCGGAATGGTCTGAACAACGGTCAGCGGCTCATCACCGGTTCCAGGAGGGGCATCGATAATCAGAAAATCAAGATCTCCCCATTCCACTGAACTGACAAACTGTCTGATCATTCCTGTTTTTGCAGGCCCCCGCCAGATGATGGCCTGGTCCTTGTCCTGCATCAGGGCCTGTACGGAAACGACCTTCAAGTTCTCATTAACCTGTTTGGGGAGAAGAAGATGGTCTTCGGAAATATCCAGGATTTCCGTCAACCCCAGCATCTGGGCAATGGACGGACCGTGTACATCAACGTCCATCAGGCCTGTTTTATATCCTTTTTGGGAAAGACTGGCGGCAAGGTTCGCAGATACACTGCTTTTTCCCACTCCGCCTTTTCCGCTTAGAACAAAGATTTTGTGTTTTATTCGTGAAAGAGAGGTCTTGATCGCCTCATCTTCTTTTTTCTGCCGGGAGGCCATATCGTTGCCGCCGCCTTGTGAAGGGCAGCCGCTGGTTTTTTTGGCCTTATCAACGCTTTCATGAATCATTTTATAAAATCTCCTTTGACAATATGATTAACAAGTCAAATCATTATGGTCATTTTCTTTACTCTGTCAACCGGAACATAGTGTCTTTTATGAGAGGATCAGTCTCAAAATCCGTAATCTCCAGGGTCATTATCCTGTTTTCTTTATCTTTGATCCAAAGTTTTACCGGGATGGAACCGGTCTCAAGGGGTTTATAGTTTAAGACATGGATTTCATATAAAAGCTTTCCAAAATTATCCAGGGATTGAATCCTGGTTATTTTTTGAGTGCTGTCGAAATTCAGGTATTGCGATTGCCCTTTCTCTTTTTGCCGGGTGATAATGGCGGCAAGGGATGAGTCTGACGGGGAAAAATAGGCATCATCAAAATCTTTTAAGGGAAGGTGACCAAGCAAGATGGAAATCAATTCGGACATTTTCATCGGGACTCCGAGATAATCTTCCAGATCCGTGTCATCCGAGTCGGATATATATAGGTCGTGTTTTCCGGTATGAGAAAAAAAACTGATTTTTTCACCAGTGGAAACGAATGTTTCTACAGGGTTTCCGGATAAAAGAAAAGTCATCCTGATTTTATCCGGGTGGACAGCGGCCCATGCCGTTCGATACCGGTCCTTTTTACCCGGTGTCTCAAGCGTTGCCCAGCCTTTCCCCTTGCTTGCGGTAATGTGACGGTTAAGGGATCGTGCCTCATTGGACATTAAAAAGGCCTTTTTATCCATTTGGGGATCGGTAACGGGTCTTGACGGCATACAGCCTGAAATAAAAAGGATCAGGGCTGCAAGGATAAAGACTGCGGGCAAGCGGCGCCGGTTATTCATTTGAATTGCTTTTGCATGGTTTTGATTTTTTTTTGAATCTGAATGACAATGTCTTTATTATCTTCCCCGGCATTGGATAAGGCCTTTTTATAGGTCTCAAGGGCATCTTTCAGCCTGTCGGTTTTTTGGTAGGCATCACCAAGGTGGTCGGCAATGATGGTTTCAAATGAAGTCAGTTCTGCTGCTTTTTCAAGATATTCAACAGCCTTGTTATAATCGCCTCTCTTGTAATAGACCCATCCCAGGCTGTCAACGATATATCCATCGTCCGGTTTCAGCTCATAGGCTTTTTGAATCAGTGCCAAAGCCTCATCCAGATGAATGCCTTTGTCTGCATAGGTATACCCGAGATAATTCAGGGCTCCGGCATCCTCTGGGTCAAGCTGAATGATTTTTTCCATAGTCAGGATACTCTCATCCTTAAGGCCTGCCTTATCCTGAACCGCACCCAGCTTGAATAAAAGAGAGGTGTTGTCGACGGATTCTTCAAGACCTTTTTTTAAGACAGCAAAGGCTTTTTCAAACCGGCCTTCCTTTTCAAAAAAGGAGGCAAGATAAGTTATTATATCAATATCTTTTGGATATGTTAGGACCTTGTCCTCAAGATATTCCACAGCAGTTTGATTTTCTCCGATTTTTTTATAAAGAAAAGCAGTCCGGATAATTGTTTTTTTATATTGCGGATGTTCGGGTTTGATTTTTCTAAAATGGACAATGGCTGTTTTAAAATCATCATTTGCTTCATGGGCCATGCCTGCGAAAAAATTCAGGGTTGAATTTTCAGGCTCTGCTTTCAGCATTTCGGAAAAAACAATGACAGCGTCCTTGTATTTTTTTTTGGAGATATATTCTTCTACGGCAACCATGGCCAGTTTTGAATTTTTTTCAATTTCACGCCCGAGCTTTATGAAAATGTCTCTTGCTTCCCTCACCATTTTATTTTTGTAATAATGGAGGGCCATGCCGATTTCTGCTTGTTCATTATCCGGGTCAATGTCCAGTATTTCTTTGTAATAATCCAGTATCGCCTGCTTGTTTTGAACCGGACTTTCGATGTTTAAGATCTCTATGAGCTGAAATCTCGACTCAATAAGGTCAGGCTCAAGTTCAATGGTTCTTAGAAATTGGATTTTTGCTTGATCATAGTCTTTCTGATTCACATAGATGACACCCAGGTAATAAAAGGCCACATAATAATCGGGAAATTGTGTGGTCATTTTTTCAAACAACTCCCGGGCGTTCTGATAGTTTTCCTTTTCAAGATAGAGTTTGCCGAGACGAAAAAACGCTTCCTTGTTTTCAGGGTCAAGGGAAAGGATTTTGTTAAGCGTCTCAAGGAGTTCTTTTTCACCAAGGGTATCTTTTTTCAATTCGAGGAGAAGCATCAGTGCATCGGGATTTTCAGGATTTATCCGGATGAGTTTTTCAGCAGCGGCCAATGCCTTCCCGGTATCCTGATTCCTTAAGTAAAGACCGACGAGATCCCAGGTGATGACAAAGGATTCAGGGTCCACGGACAGGGCCTTTTCAAGCGCGACCACGGCTTTATCAAACTCATTGTTTTTAATCAGAAATCGTGATTCAAGATAATAATAATTTGCAGATAAATCCTTTTCTTCACTGGTTGCATGGCCTTGATCCGTTTGGTGGGGCCCCTGTTGTGCCCGGTTAGGGTCTACCGGCACACAGCCTGTCAGATGGAAGATAAAAACAAAGAGATAAAAAATATATACGAGGTTTTTTTTCATAAGTCGCAGTCTCTTTTAAAGAATAGCAGTGATGGTTACCTGGTGTGGTCATACATATCAAAATCAGGCATATCTTTTTTAAAAAAAGCCTTCATTTTTTTTAAAATATTATTTTCAATCTGGCGAACCCGTTCGCGTGATATAGTGTATTCTTCTCCTATTTCCTGGAGAGTTTCAGGGCTGTCGGAAAAAATACGGCGTTCAAAGATTTCCAGTTCTCTTTCGTTCAGGCCTTTTTTAAACTCATCAACCTTGGCATGAAGAATGTCTTCAATTTCTTTTTTTGCCATCTGATCTTCAGATGAATCCGTCTCAAGATTGATAAATTCAATTCTTTCAGTATTTGAATCGGTTTTTAAGGGTTCATCAAGGCTTAAGTCCCAGTTGTCAAGCCTCTGGTCCATATCAACAACTTCTTTTATTGATACTCCCAGCCGTTCCGATAACAATTTTGGCTTTGGATCAAACCCCTGCTCAATCAGTCGTCTTTTTTCTTTTTTCAGCCTGAAAAAAAGTTTTCGCTGTCCCTGGGTGGTTCCGATTTTTACCATCCGCCAGTTGTCCATGATGAATTTGAGGATATAGGCTTTTATCCAGAAAGAAGCATAATATGAGAATTTTACGTTTTTATAGGGGTCGAATTTTTTGACGGCTTGAACAAGCCCGATATTGCCCTCCTGAATCAGATCAAGAAGATTCTGCATCCAGATTCTCTGAAATTCCAGGGCAATTTTAACTACCAGGCGCAAATTGGACGTCGTCATGATGTAAGCTGCTTCCTGGTCACCTTCCTCCTGGATGCGTTTCCCCAGTTCAAGTTCCTGATCTCGTGTCAAGAGCTTATATCTGCTGATTTCATTCAGATAACTTTGAATGGGATCGGATTTTACAAGGGCTTTTGAACTTGAAATTTTTGTCTTATTTGCAGGGATATAGAGATCTCCCCTGGTAAGTCGTGTGTTATTTTGATTGTCCTGATTGATGTCGTTCACCTTTAATAATACCTTCGATCGTTTTAATAAAAAAGAAGTATATCATTATCCTGATTGTGATAAAAGTAATATATTTGTTACTCTAAAAATTTCCAACCTAATTTTTTTATGGACAACCCGCACTATATCTGGTAAAAGAATTTTTTGTTTGCATTGGCGCCCGTAGCTCAGCTGGATAGAGCAACGGACTTCTAATCCGTAGGTCGGGGGTTCGAATCTCTCCGGGCGCGCCACTGATAGATATCAAGGGTTTTCAGCTTTTAGCCGAAAACCTTTTTTATTTCAGATGACATATAGGTGACACCTGGTCTTTTTTGTTTTTCGGCGGCCTTCGTTGTGTCTCGCCCGCCCGGTGAACAGCAGCGTTATCATTTAAAAGAGCTTGACAAATCGTACGATATTGCGTACCTTTATAGAAAATGTAGAGGTGAAATATGGCAACGTTATCTGCAACAGAAGCAAGAAAAAAATTATATAGACTCATTGATGAAACCTCAACAACCCATGAACCAATTATGATTACTGGAAAAAGGGGTAATGCAGTTCTCGTCTCTGAAAGTGACTGGAAAGCAATCCAAGAGACAATGTTTTTAGTAAATATTCCTGGGATGAGAGAATCTATACTGGAAGGATTAAAAACCCCGGTTGAGGATTGCAAAGAGGAACTTGATTGGTGAATTGGCGAGTCGTTTTTACGAAACAAGCTCAAAAAGACGCAAAAAAAATATCCTCTTCTGATTTGAAAAAAAAAGTGGTGGCGTTAATTGATATACTTCAAACAGACCCTTTTCAAGTTCCTCCTCCATATGAAAAACTTATTGGTGATTTATCTGGGGCATATTCACGTAGAATAAATATACAGCATAGATTAGTATACCAAGTTCTCAGTGAAGAACAGATTGTTAAAGTCCTTCGTATGTGGACCCACTATGAGTAAATCATAAAATAAGGCAATTACCTGATCAACCCAATGAAGCTGAAGGTCAATAAATCAAAGAGCGGAGTCAATCTGCCCTGGAAATCCGTATTCCAGGGCTTTCCTTTCACCGCAAAGCTTAAACGGCTTAAATGGAGATTCAGGCCCTACGCTGGTTTGTTTCGATTTGCTCCAATTGTAAGTCCGTAAGAGATAATGAAGGTGTATGGCATCCAATCGATTATAACCCGGTTCCATGGGAATTTTAATAAAAGATTGATTTACAAACCAGTGGTCGTTATATTCGGCATATTATCCATTTAAAAGAGGAACGTATGATTATTGTAACAACACATAAAGGATCGGATTTTGACGCCATGGCCTCCCTTGTGGCGGCAACCCTGCTTTACCCCGGAGCCAAACCGGTTCTTCCAACATCCATCAACGGCAATCTGAAAACATTTTTATCCATTCATAAAGACCTGTTTGATTTTTATTCGCCCAGTGATATCACCCTCGAGCATGTAGAAAAACTGGTGGTGGTGGATACCCATTCCTGGGACCGGCTGGAAGGTATGGAAAAGCTCAAGGATAAGAAGGATCTCGACATTGTGGTCTGGGACCATCACACAGAAGGAGACATGGATGCTGCTGAGAAGCATGTGGTTGAAACAGGTGCCACGGTCACGCTTCTCATCAATGAAATAAAAAAACGCAGAACCCTTATTACCCCGATACAGGCGACACTGTTTCTGATGGGGCTTTATGAGGACACCGGCAATCTGACGTTTCCGTCAACCCTTGCCGATGACGCCTATGCCGCAGGGTTTCTGCTGGACCGCAGGGCTGATCTCAACATTCTTTCCACCTTTTTAAGACAGGCTTACGGCAAAAAGCAGAAAGACATTCTCTTTGAAATGATCCAGAAGGCAGATAGAAAAGAAGTTGCCGGTTTTTCCATCAGTATTGCCAGGATGGATGTCGAGGGGCGGATTCAGAATCTGGCCATGGTGCTTCAGATGTACCGGGAAATCGTCAATGTGGATGTGGCCTTTGGTATTTTTAAAGATGTGGAACGTAACAAATGTATGATTATCGGCAGGAGCAATGTGGATGAAATCAATATCGGCATTCTCATGCGCAGCCTTGGCGGAGGGGGACATCCCGGAGCCGGATCAGCCCTTTTGCATGCAGTTAACCCGGATACTGTTGAAGAAATGCTGATGGAGCTTATTTCAGGAAACCAGTATTCTTCCATCCGGTTGTCCGATATCATGTCTTACCCGGTTGTTACCGTGATGGAGGATACCAAAATAGAAGAAGTGGTCATGATTTTGCGGGATATGGGATGCACGGGCGTACCGGTTGTCGATAAGGATGAAAATGTCGTGGGCATCATTTCCCGGCGGGATTTTAAGAAAATCAGGAAAACCAATCACATGCAGTCTCCGGTCAAGGCTTTTATGAGCAGAAAAGTGGTCACCATTGATCATTCCAAAAGCGCTGTGGAGGCAGCCAAACTGATGATCAAACATGATATCGGGCGCCTGCCGGTCATAAAGGATGGCAGGCTCATCGGGATTATCACCCGGTCCGATGCCATGATGTATTTTTATGATTTGCTGCCGGATTGAAGCTTCAGCTTTTTCCTGGCTTTTTCAGCAAGTTTTTCCCTGAATATTTTTGAGTTGTGACGGATGTCCACGGGAAATGATTTTTCAATGAAAATATGCTCGATTCCTGAGGTCAGCGGGTTGGACCGGGCAAGGGCAAGAAGTTCCCCGGTCAAGGCTTTTTCATCTTTTACGGCTGAATAAGGCTCAATAAAGATGACGGGTGTTTCGTCATTCCTTGGTCCGACACCGGCCAGGGCGCTCCTGAAAACCTTTTCATGGTTGTTGAAGACGGCTTCCACAGGAATGGTGAAAAGTGTTTCTTTGCGTGTCACGACTCTATGGCTTTTTCTGCCGCAGAACCATATCCTTCCTTTTGAATCCCTCCATCCGAGATCGCCCATGCGATGCCATATCCTGCCATCGGAATCTTGGATTTTTGAAAGCAGGTCAGCCTCCCGGTTATTGAAATAATGTTCTGTTACAAGGTCTGCCTTTACCATGATTTCCCCAACCTGTTTTTCCGGTACCTTGATTGTGTCATGGATCTGGGTAATGGGGCTGTCCGTAATCCGGATGATTTCAACCCGGGTATTGCATATGGGTCTGCCGATACAAAGGCCATATCCTTTTTCAGAAAGGGTTTTTGTTTCCAAAAGAATTTCATTGGAGCTGATGGATATGACGGGAACAGCTTCTGTGGCACCATAGGGGGTATGAACTTCAGCCTTGCCGGAAAGCATAAAGGCAAACTGTTCAATATTGGCCGGGCTTACAGGAGCACCGGCAGAGATGACCCGTCGCAGGGACGGCAGTTTGACCTGGTTTTGCTTTCCATATTTTCCCAGGCGGTTTAACAGGGCAGGAGAGGCAAACATATTGGTGACGCCGTGGTTTTCAATGGCTTCGATAATTTTTTGGGGATTTGCAAGGGCCGGTTTGGTCGGGTCCATATCCGGGATAACGGCGGTCATACCAAGAGCCGGATCAAAAAGGGCAAACAAGGGAAAGGTCGGCAGATCAATTTCATCCGGCCCGATCCTGAAATGCTCTTGTATCTGTCTGATCTGGGCATCAAAATTGCCATGGGTGTATACCACACCTTTGGCAGGACCTGTGGAACCGGTGGTGAAGACAATGGCGGCAATTTCATCCCGGGTTGTGCGGGCCTGCAAATAGGGCTTGTAAGGACCCGACATCAATTGGTTAAGGGTATGTCCCCCCCAGAACCATCTGTTGCCTACCGTCACCCAGTGTTTGACGGATTTAAAATAGTGGGGTTTCAGTTTGCGCAGAAGATGAGCCTTTTCTATCCCGATAAAGGCCACTGGTTTTCCTTCTTCAAGGCATTGAAGCATCCTTTCGATTCCCATGCCTGGATCGACTACCACAGGGATGGCGCCTAGTTTGAACATGGCAAACACAATGATGAAAAATTCCATACCCGGCCGGACCATCAGGATGGTTCTTGTCCCCCGGATAATGCCGATCCGTTCAAGACCGTAGGCCAGGCGGTCGGATTCCTGCTCAAGTTGGGTAAACGTTATCTGGCTGTATAGGACCCTGCCGTTTTTATCTCTTCCAGCCGGGTAAACGACTGCTCTTTTGAATGGATAGGCTTCCTGTGCTTTTTTCAGGCCCAGTGCAATATTGGTATAGGAGGTCATAAGAATTTCTTTTTCAGCTTGTACAGGGTTCCTTGTATCAGACCCGGTGGAGGTTTTTCTTCTTCTATTGATTTAGTCAGTTCCCGGGCAGGAACAAGGGCAGCTCCTGCAAGGTCAGTCAATTCCTTGTTTTTTTCATTTATCTGGATCATTGCCTGTTCCTTGTTTACACGAAACAGAACATAGATTTCTTTAACCGGTTTTTCGATTTTTAAAAAGCTTTTTTGCAGATTTATTTTTGCTTTTTCCCAGACTGCTTTTTCTTTTTCTGCAATTTTTCCCTGTTCAGGATATTGTTTTGCAATATCATCTATCCTTGCAATCTCTTTGTCCATTAAACCGATTTCAGTATTGCAGTTCAGGATGGCGGCATAAAGATCCGGAAAATTGTCAAAACAGAACCGGATCATTTCTTCCGGAAGGTTGATATTCTTCAGTTCAAGTTTTTGATAATCAGCTTTTAAGGATTCAGGGTCTTTGGGTGCAAAATAAAATTTATAAACCACCAATGAGGATGCTCCCATAGCGGTCAGGATAAGAAATAGAATAAAAACCAGTTTTTTTGAAAACCATTTTCTTTTCTTTTTTTCAGTATTTTTTTCCTTTTGGATCTGAGAATCATCCTTGGCAACCGGAGAGCCTTTTTTTCCTTTTTTATCGTCAGGCTTTTTTCCTTTTTTATCTTCTGATCTTTCCCCTTTATCTTTTCTGTCAGATTTCTTTTTGGAAGATTCTGTTTGGCCGCCGTCTTTTTTTTTCTTTTTCAAAAATTCAAGCATGATTGTTTATCACCCCTCAAGCCGGCTGAATATCAGGATCATGACCAGGCTTATGAAGTTAAAAAAGCGTTGATCAGACAAGCGGTTTCTCCAGGTTTATCTTCAAACAGATAATGGCCTGCATCTTGAAACACATGGGTTTCGGATCTTGGAAACCGTTGTTTGAATTCATTTAAAAACGTCAGATCAAATATAAAATCCTTTGCTCCCCATAAAAACATGAGGTTTGATCCGGGCAGCATCTTTAAATTGCGGTCCACATGATCGACCATGGCATAACTCCGGTCTTTTTCATCTATCGGTATATCCTGGACAAATTTTAAGGTGGCAATCCTGTTTTGCCATGAATTATAGGGTTCAACAAAGCCTTTTTTGACTTTTCCCGGTAACCTGTTTTCACAGGCAAGATACAGGGCGCCTCTGGCAAACACGTTCAACCCGAGGACTGCCGGGACTGCAAAAAAACGGATATATTTGATGATCTTTAAAACAAGGGGAAAGGTTTTTTCCTTTGGCAGGAAAAACCCGGAAGTATTGGTGATAATGATCTTATCTATTTTTTCGGGATGGCGGACTGCAAAGGCAAGCCCGATCATGCCGCCCCAGTCGTGGACAACAAGATTTATTTTTTCAGTGATGTTCAGGTCCCTGATAAAGGTTTCAAGATCAATCACCCGGGATTCAAGGGTGTAGGCATATGTTTTTGCATCCGGCTTGTCTGAAAAGCCGCATCCGATATGATCGGGTGCAATGGCCCTGAAATTTTGTGAAAGACTCATGATGAGGTTTCGAAAATAAAAGGACCAGGTGGGATTGCCGTGAATCATGATTACCGGCTTTCCCCGGCCCTTATCAATATAATGAAGCGCATGGCCCCTGATATTCATAAATTTTGATTCAAAGGGGTAAATCTCGTCAAAGGCCCGGGTGGAGGTCAGTATCCCGTTAATGGTTCTTTCTACCATTGGACACCCAGAATATAACAGTTCAGACCTGAACCTACACCGATAAAGGTCACAAAATCACCTGGTTTTAAGAATCCTCTTTCATCTGCAATGGCAGCAGTGATGGGAAGCGAAACAGTGCCGATATTCCCGAGGAAAGGGAAGGTGCAGAAATCTTTTTTAATGTCCTGGTTCAGCGCCTGGTAAAATTTTTGATGATGGATGGCCCCGACCTGGTGACCGATGAATTTATCCGGCTGATGGTCTGAAAGATTGAATTCTTTTTTAAACTCCATAAAGGTTTTTTGCGCCAAAGCCACACCATGCTCAAGGACAGCCTGTGCCCTGGTTCTCATGATGACCCTGGAATGGGTGGGCATACCGGTTTCTTCAAACCCCCAGTGGCAGAGATCGTGATGCTGAATGGCATTCCTGACCACTCCTCCTTTGAGGGCATGTTTCCGGTTGTCCGGATTACCGATACTCCCGTCGGTCAGAAGCACGGCAGCCGCACCCGAACCTCCGGTCATGGTGGCAATGGTATCTTTGTAGAAATCAATGCTTTTATGGGCATTGATCTCATCAACGGTTGAATCCACAATCTGACGGGCGCTTTCACAGGAAACCACCAGACCTGCCTTGATATTGCCAAGCTCGATTTCATTGGCAATATGGACCATACCGGTGATCATGCCGAGACAGGCGCTTTTGACGTCAAAGATATGGGCATTCTCCCCCAGGTTCAGCCGGTCTGCAATACAGCAGGATGTGGCTGGTTCAAATCCGTCCTGGCAGACACCGCAAAAGGCAAGGGTACCTATTTCACGGGGATGGATTTCCGCTTCATCCAGGGCTTTTTGTGCGGCAATGGCAGCGTGTTCGGCCAAAGTATGTTCCTTGTCCCAGTATCTTCTTTCGCGGATACCAGTCAAGGCTTCAAGCTGACCCGGTTCAAACCCGACCGCCCTGTAAAACGGCATGAGCTTTTTTTCAAGTTCTGCGGTGGTGACCACGTGAGGTGGAAGTTCATATCCGAATGATTCAATAAATACCTTTGAATACTTCATGTCTTGCTCCAAAAAAATTCCAAATCGGTTTGGGTCAGGCCTGAGAGTTTCATGCCCATATTCCGGTACAGAACAATCCTTAAACCATCGGAAAACATGTGGGCATCTGCCAGAACATAAGGTTCAGGGCCATAGGCCATTTTTTTTATCTCAATTTCATACCGGGCCTTTTTTGTCTTTGGTGTCACAGGACCCCGGCATTTCAAGTCACTTTCATTACCCGGCACAACATCATAATAGACATCATCCCGGTCGCTTACCCAGCCCATTCTCTGGGTAAAAATTCTTAAGGCATGGGCACAGCATTCATACATGAGGGTGCCCGGCATAACCGGATCATCAATAAAATGACAGGTTAAAAACCAGTCGTCCGGGTGGATGTCGGCCTCGGCAATAATGGAACCGAGACCAAACCGGCCGCCTTTCGGGTCAAATTCAAGAACCCTGTCGATGAGGTGCATCCTGCCGCCCGGGAGAAAAAGGTTTTTCCCAAGCTGCTTTCCCTTGAAATGAGGCCCGAAGGCAAGGCCTAAATCTCCGGATCTCAGGGCATTGACCGCTTCTTCTGAAAATCCTGTTTTTGAAACCGGGACAAGACAGGAAATTTCAGACCGGGTTTCCATCTTTTTCAAATCTTCATTTTTCAGGATAATACCGCCTGAATTTTCGACCTCTTTTTCCGTAAAAAATCCTGCACAGCCGTCCCTCATTGAAATCAGGAGCCGGTTGCCGATATATCCTTTATAATGGAAAAAAAACAGATATACATCCCCTTGTTTTAAAAAACGGTCTATTTCAATATGGTATTCAATGGTTTCCCCGGGTCCTGGCAAAGTTCCATGGAAGGTTACTTTGGCATCCAGGAGCCGGTATTTTCTTTTGCCCTTTATCACATGGTCTATGCCGAGCCAGGCACATAGAAACAGATCTGCCTGGCCTGCTTCAATGGAAATGGAAACCGGGGCTTTGCCTCCGTCAAGATACCAGGCGTTTTCTTTGACATCATGCTGGGTAATGATTTTACCCGAAGTCAGGGAGAGCATCTCCCCCTTGATCTCCATGATCCTGTCCACCAGCATCAGGGGTTCGGCCGGAAGCCTGACCCGGACAGGATAGGTGTCGATGATGTCAAAAGCCTTTCCAAGAACATGCCCGGCTTTTCCAACAGCATATTCAAGGCAGTCTTTTCTATCCAGGAAGGGAAGGACGGGCAAGGGTCTTTCTTTGCCTGTGAAATATTCCTGCGCTGAACCGGATATGCCGGGCCGGTCATTTATCAGGGTGGACGCTTGTCTTTTTGAATTTTCAATGATATGGCCGGCGAGAAGCGTCAGGGCTTTAAATTGTTTCTCCATTTCCAGCAGGGTATTTTTTGAGAGTTCAAGGAATTTTTCATGGGCAGAAGCGGTTCCAGGGTCTATGAGTGTAAAAAGGCCGGGGGCCGCATCGGGGGGAGAGCCGGCAAGAGCTTCAGGAAAGACCCGGTTTTTTTGAAGCTTCATAACGACTTCTTCTGAAATAACCCCTCTGCTGGTTTTCAGAATTATCTTTTCCCCGGCAATGGCACTGCTGCCGGTATGTATTTTTTTTCCAGCATAAAAATTTTCATCAATCTGGTTTTCTCCCCTCTTATATTCTTCAAGAATAATATGGGAAGAAGTACCGGCCAGGGTTATGGAGGCAACGCAGGCTTTTCTTGAAACCTCATGATCCTTTAAATTCCGGGGGAAGGGACTGTCCGGAGTGGATGGGCCGGACGGCAGCCGCCCATGATAAAGGCATAAAGCTGATTTAATGACTGAGAACAGGGAAGAGACCGCTCCGGTATTTCCAATTATAGAAGCTATGGAGGTGATATGGATACTGTCCCCACAGGATGCTTTTGAGATAATCTTGTTCAGTGCAGCAGCTTCGGCTGTGTCATGATCAAGAACCCCGGATGATGAGGTTTCATACAGGCCGATGTCTGAAAGGCCGGTTTTTGCATCTGTCAGCGCAGATTCAAGGGACCGGGCATAGAGGGTTTCAAGGATTTTTGGGTCAGGAAGGGCTTCGCCAGGAACAGGTCCTCCTGCAGAACCTGAAATCCCATTGATTACGCCATATATCCGATCATTATCCGCTATTGCCTGGCCCAATCGTTTCAGGACAAGGGCGGCAGCGCCTTCAGAAGGCAGGATTTCGCCGGAATGGGGTTTTGCCTTGTCATTAAGGGCAAATTGCCGGATATCCCCGGCAAGA
>Ga0156388_1209_pt1 | contig 55949 bp, 41 predicted proteins | sample RifOxyA3_FD_108032 | JGI IMG/M metagenome (GOLD analysis project Ga0156388, IMG submission 108032) | Desulfobacterales bacterium RIFOXYA12_FULL_46_15
CTTCAAGTGAGGTCAAGGCTCCCTTTTGAATCAGGGTATAACCCCTTGCTGCAACCATGGCGGCATTGTCACCACACAAGTCCGGGCCAGGTGTAAATATCCTGATTTTATGGAGGGCTGCATTTTTCTTTAAACCTTCTGAAAAAGTCCGGTTGGCTGATACGCCGCCGGAAATGCCGATGCGGCTGCATCCTTTAAACAGGGCCGCATGGATCAGCTTTTTGGACAGAACATCAATCACGGCTTTCTGGAAAGAAGCGGCAACCCTTGCTTTTTCATGGTCCAAAGAAACATCATGGTCGTGGATATACCGGGCTACTGCTGATTTAAGACCGCTGAAACTGAAATCAAAGCTTTCTTTTTCAAGCAGTGTCCGGGGGAATGTGATGTCCGGGGCCTGTGTCCGGCTGAGGGCTTCAATGGCCGGACCGCCGGGATATCCCAGTCCCAGCATTTTTGAGACTTTATCAAAGGCTTCTCCGGCTGCATCATCCCTTGTCCGGCCCATGAGTTCAAAATGGTGAGGAGAAACGACATGATAAATATTGGTATGGCCGCCGGATACCACAAGAGCGATAAACGGAAACTCTGGCGGCTCTTCTGTTAGAAAAAGAGAATAAATATGGGCTTCCAGGTGATTAACACCCACAAAGGGAAGAGATCTTGCAAAGGCAAAGGCCTTGGCAAAGGAAAAACCCACCAGAAGTGCGCCGATAAGTCCGGGCCCCTGTGTTGCCGCAACGCCGCCGATATCTGAAAGACGGATGCCGGCTTTCTTAATGGCCTCATCCATGACCGGAACAATGGCTTCGACATGCATGCGTGAGGCAATTTCCGGTACGACTCCGCCATATTGGTGATGCACATCCACCTGGGAGGCAATAATGGAGGAAAGGATGATTCTGCCGTCTTTGATCACTGCGGCAGCAGTTTCATCACAAGAGGATTCAATCCCTAAAACAATCATGCGACGGATATTCGATCAAACCCATTGAGTCTGGGTTTCATTGTCTCCACGGGATTCCACTTCACCCAGATAATAACCTTTTTCATTCATGGCCCCAAGCCTGTCCATGACTTCCTGGGCTGATTTTTCAGGAACGATAACCACCAGACCGATGCCGTTGTTAAAAGTGCGGTGCATTTCAGGCTCCGGGACAGCTCCTTCCTTCTGAAGGATTTTGAAAATAGGCGGCACTTCCCAGGCATCCTTGTGAATAATCACTTTACAGGCTTCCGGGATGACCCGGATGATATTTTCATCAATACCGCCGCCGGTGATGTGCACAAGGCCATGAATCGGAAGATCCCGTATCAGGCTTAATACGGTTTTAACATATATAATGGTCGGTTTTAACAGCTCTTCACCAAGGGTTGTGTCAAGGTCTGCGAGCTTTGTTTTTACAGTATATTTTGCTTTGTCAAAAAGGATTTTCCGGACAAGGGAAAAGCCATTGCTGTGAATTCCGCTGGATGCAATGCCGATGAGTCTATGCCCGTTTCTGATATTGGACCCGTCTATGATTTTATCATTGTCCACAATTCCTACGGAAAAGCCTGCTAAATCATATTCGCCGGCTTTGTACATACCGGGCATTTCCGCTGTCTCGCCGCCGATGAGCGAACATCCGGCTTCATTGCATCCTCGTGCAATACCGGTCAGGATCTGTTCCGCTACAGTATTATTTAAAGCGCCTGTGGCCAGATAATCGAGAAAAAATAAAGGTTTGGCTCCCTGGACAATGACATCGTTGACACACATGGCCACAAGATCAATTCCAATGGTATCATGTTTATCCATCATAAATGCAATCTTCAGTTTGGTTCCGACCCCGTCCGTGGAACTGACCAGAACCGGATTGGATACATTGGCAAGATTAAGGGAATAAAGTCCTCCAAAACCTCCGATTTCACCCATTACACCGGTTCTCGGGGTGGTTTTTGCAATATCTTTGATCCGGGATACAAGCTTGTTTGCTTTGTCGATATCAACACCTGAAGCTGCGTATGTTAGGGAGTCGTTCATATAAAGATTACCTTCATTCATTACATCCGTTAAAACTATCTTAAAACCCGGCAATGATAATCAGAATGCACTGAAAAGTCAAAAGTTTTTTGACATCACAGGATGAATATTGTATCTACATTTATTTTAACTTTAGTGGATACTGGAGAATCTAAAGCGTATGAAAACTATCAATATCGGGGTTCTGGGATTTGGTGTGGTGGGCACCGGCGTGGCTAAGCTGCTGAAAGAAAAAAAGCAGCTATTAGAAGAAAGAACCGGTGCTGTTTTAAATCTGAAAGCCATTGCTGATATTGATACAAAACGGAACAGGGGAATTGGTCTCGGCGCTACGATCCTGACGCCGGATGCCGATATCCTCATCAATGACCCGGATATTGATATTATTGTAGAAACCATTGGCGGAGAAACCATTGCAAAAGATTTCATCTTAAAAGCCCTTGGACAAAAAAAACATGTCGTGACTGCCAACAAGGCCCTTCTGGCAAGGCATGGCAATGATCTTGTGAAGACAGCCAAAGAGAACCAGGTCGATCTTGCCTTTGAAGCCAGTTGCGGCGGCTGCATACCCATTATCAAATCCCTGAGGGAATCTCTGGTGGCCAATCATATCCGGTCCATGGCCGCCATACTGAACGGCACCTGCAATTATATCCTGACCAAAATATCCAGAGACGGGTCAGCCTTCAAGGATGCGCTGAAAGATGCCCAGGCCCTCGGCTATGCGGAAGCAGAGCCTTCCCTGGATATTGACGGGTTTGACACAGCCCATAAACTGGCTATTTTAAATTCCCTGGCCCACGGCATGGAAATCAACTTAAAAGACATCCATGTGGAAGGGATTCGCAATATCACACCCGTGGATATTGAATTTGCAAGGGAGTTCGGTTATGCCATCAAACTACTGGCCATTGGAAAAATTCACGATAAACATGTGGAAGCAAGGGTCCATCCGACCATGATCCCTTTTTCCAATCCTCTGGCCCATGTGGATGGTTCCATGAATGCCGTTGTCATTGATGCGGATGCCACGGAACAGACCATGCTCTATGGCCGCGGTGCCGGAATGATGCCCACGGCCAGTGCCGTATTGAGTGATATTGTGGATATTGCACGCAACATTATTTCAGATGCCGGAAGACGGGTTCCCGTTCTTGGATGTCAGGAAGATCATATCCGGCCCATTCCTATCCTGCCCATGTCCGAGCTTTATACCCGGTATTATCTCAGGTTTGAAGCCCAGGATCATCCGGGGGTCCTGGCAAAGATTTCAGGGATTCTGGGAGAAAACAATATCAGTATTGAATCGGTCCATCAAAAAGGCCGGAAGAACAACGGCAAGGTGCCGGTGGTCATGATCACCCATACGGCTAAGGAAGCATGGGTGCAGAAAGCGTTGACCGAGATTTCAAAAACCGATTCCGTTGTGGGAGATCCGGTTGTCATCAGAATAGAAGAAGCTGTGCGGGAGTAGAGAAAAAAATGAAAATTTGTGTTGCAGATCTGGAAGGGGTTTTTTTACCTGAAATCTGGATCAATGTTGCCATCAAAACAGGTATTGAGGAATTGAAGCTGACCACACGGGATATCAGCGATTATAATGTCTTAATGAACAAGCGCCTTTCTATTTTAAAGGCTAACAACCTTAAAATCCAGGATATCAAGGCTGTGATCGCCACCCTTGATCCCCTTGAAGGTGCCCTGGAGACCCTGGACTGGATCAGGCAGGAATCCCAGATCATAATTCTGTCGGACACTTTTGAAGAATTTGCAAAACCGCTCATGGTCAAATTGAATTATCCCACCCTCCTGTGTCATAACCTGACCATTGACGGGGCCGGGAATATCATCCGATACAATATCAGGATCGACAACCAGAAAAAACAGGCGGTCAAAGCATTGAGGGCAATGAATTATCATGTCATTGCCTTTGGAGATTCTTACAATGATACCGGGATGATACAAGCAGCAGACCAGGGATTTTTCTTCAGACCGCCTGCTTCCGTGGTTACGGATTTTCCAAATATTCCGGTCACCCAGACCTATGGGGAACTGAAAACCATGATAAAATCCATGCTGGATGAATAATGATCGATATTGATGATTTTTGTAAGGTGAGTGCCCTTGTCATCGGCGATCTTATGATTGATGAATATCTGTGGGGAAGCGTGGATCGGATTTCTCCCGAAGCCCCGGTCATGGTGGTGTCTGTGGAAAAACAAACCCATACCCTGGGCGGTGCCGGAAACGTCATCAACAATCTGAAGGCCATGGGCGCAAACGTAGAGGCCATCGGAATGGCAGGAACCGGCAGTGCCGGCCGGATGATTGCTGAGAAATTTGAGGCCCTCGGGATCAGCACCGACGGGATCATCAGCGAACCGGACAGGCCTACTACCCGGAAAACCAGGGTGGTTGCTTCCAACCAGCAGGTCCTGAGAATCGACCGGGAGATAAAGAAACAGATCACCCGGGATTCCTTTGGCCGGTTGGTGAAGATCATGGCAAGAAAAATTCCGGAAGTGGATGTGATCATTCTCTCAGACTATGACAAAGGCCTGATCACAAGAGAACTGGTCAATGAAACCGTCAGGCTCGCAGAAAAACATCAGATCATGGTTCTGGCTGATCCCAAGGCCCTGGATTTTTCAAAATACGAAAAGGTTTCCATCCTCACTCCCAACCGGAAAGAAGCAGGTATTGCCGCCCACATGGATATCCGGTCCAATGAAGATCTTATCAAAGCCGGGCAAAAGATCATGGCTGTTGCAAGGCTTGAAAAACTTCTGATCACCTGTGGGAAAGACGGGATGATGCTGTTTGAAACCAATGAAGCGCCTTTTGCCATTGCCTCCAAAGCCTGTCAGGTGTTTGATGTCTCTGGTGCCGGGGACACGGTGATTGCACTTCTGGGGCTTGGTCTGGCCGTGGGCGCAAGTTTTAAGGACAGTGCAAAGGTTGCCAATGAAGCTGCCGGCATTGTGGTGGCCAAGGTGGGTACGGCAACTGCTTCCATCCCTGAACTTAAACAGGCATTGTCCGTATCCTTACCCTGAAAAGAAAATCCTTGACAGATACGAGCCGGTTCTATATATTGCCTGGATGTTGATGCGGGGTGGAGCAGTCTGGTAGCTCGTCGGGCTCATAACCCGAAGGTCGTTGGTTCAAATCCTTCCCCCGCTACCAAGTATACTAAGGGGTTCAGCGTTCGGCGCTGCCCCTTTTTGTGTTTTGGAGAAGAAGCGCTCCCCGCTTCCTCTGGTTTTATTTGTCAGCCATCATTCTCCCAAGGGATTTCAGCGCCTGGTATTTGATTTTGACAAAATGCGCTTTCATGGCTTTGCAGGCTTCTTCTGCATCATGGGAGACAACGGCATCGAATATATTCCGGTGTTGTGATCCCACAGGGTCTTCGGACTGGATAAAAAGAAGACCGGCCCGGTATTTGAGATATAAAAGATCGAACAGATACCTGAGCATCTGTTCCTGGATTTTCCGGCGTGACAGTGAGGCCAGGGTCAGGTGGAATTCTTTGTCCTTAAGCAGGCATTCATTCAGATACGATTCCTCATCTGATTTTTCCCCGGTATGCAGAAGCACCCGTAGATTTTTAATCCCGTCTTCATTAAGGTTGGCAATCACATCCGGGAGAAGGGAAACCTCGATCAGCTCGCGCATATCATAAATCTCCTGGACTTCCTGAATGCTCATAGGTTCCGTGGAATACCCCTTGTTTGGCTCATAGCGGACAATTCCCTGGAATTCAAGATGCTTTAAGGCCTGGATGATGGGTGTAAGGCTCATGCCGAGGCGATCTGCCAACTGGCGGTATGATATCTTCCGGCCAGGCGAGATCTCGTTGGTAAAAAGAATCTGTTTAATGCCTTCATAGGCAATCTGTGTGTGGCTGGCATCCGGTGTGACGGTTTTTTTCCGGTTTTTTACTGGCACTGATTCTCTCCCTTTACGGTATTTTGTAATCATTTTTTTTGTTCTTAATCTTTTCAAATACAGATTTAATTAAATTTTAAAATAGACTTAATTCCCATGATTGTCAATCTGCAAAAATATTTTAACTTCATAATATACTGAATTTAAAAAAATAAATGCTATTCATAGAAAAGATTTTACAAATGGAAATAAAAAAAGCTTGACATGCAAATGAGTAATGAATTAAGTTTTTATCAAATTTAATTAAATTCTATGAATATTGAATTTATAATTTTTATAAATTCAATTAAATTAAATAGTTGTATTATAAATAATTTGATTAAATATATTTTTAACATTAATAAGCGCATCATCTCAGGATGCCGGGGATGAGAAGGGAATAAAAATGAAAGGCGCAGATGTAATTGTCAAAATGCTGGAACAATATGATGTCAACGTCATATTCGGTGTGCCCGGGGATACCAGTATCCCTTTATATGAAGCGCTTCATGATTCAGGCGGGGATCTGCGGCATGTGATGGCAAGAGATGAACGGTCGGCATCATTTATGGCAGATGCCTATGCCAGGATTTCTCACAAACCCGGAATCTGTGAATGTCCCAGCGGCGCCGGTGCCCTGTATTCACTCCCCGGGGTGGCAGAGGCCGATGCCTCATCAGTGCCGGTGATCCTTTTTACATCTGACAACCCGATGAACGGAGAAGGGAAAAAGACTATTACCGAGCTTGATTGTCAGCGGTTGTTTGAACCGGTTACCAAATGGTCCTGTCTGGTCAAGGATATTTCACGGATACCTGAAGTGATCCGGCGGGCATTCCGGATTGCCACAACAGGACGTCCCGGTGCAGTTCACCTGGCAATCCCCCAGGAATGCCTGAAAGGAGAATACCGGGAAACTGGCCATGACATCTATGGCGAACCGGAATGCTGCATTTATCCGGCTTTCCGGACCCGGGGAAGCCGGGCAGGGCTTGAACGCCTTGCCGCCCTGCTGCTGGATAAAAGCAAAAAAACCGTTATCATCGCGGGCGGCGGGGCCAAACATTCCCAGGCAGAGGAGGAAATCGGGGCATTGGCGGAATTTATGGGAATCCCTGTGGTGACCACGATTTCCGGCCAAGGTATCATGCCGGACCACCACCCCCTGGCACTGGGGGTTATCGGCGATAACGGCTTTCATCCCCATGCGATCCGGGCGGTGGAAGAGAGCGACACCCTGTTTTATATCGGGTGCAAGATCGGGTCGGTGTCCACAATCAAATGGACCCTTCCGTCTTTTAAGCCTGAAAGAAATATCCTCCAGGTGGATCTTGACCCGGTCATGCTGGGCAATAATTATCGAAACAGGATCAGTGTGGCAGGGGATGCCAGGCTGGTTTTAAAGGATTTGCTGGTGCTTCTGGACAAGGCCGGAACCATGGATGGTCCAAAAGAGTGGGTAACGGATCTGAACCGTGAACGGTGTCAGTTCTGGGAGGAATCCGAAGCGGATTTCCAGTCCCGGTCCCTCCCCATCAAACCCCAGCGCGTGATTTCGAGCATCAACAGATATCTCGGCCCCGGGTCCATTGTCATTGCCGATGCAGGCACCCCGACCCCCTATATTACCCGGTACCTGCGGTTATGTGACAACAGGTCCACATTTATTATCCCCCGGGCATTCGGCGGGCTCGGCTATGCCATCCCAGCCCTTGCCGGGGCTTATTTTGCCCGGCCCGATGCTGTGCTGGTAGGCATGTTTGGTGACGGCAGCCTCGGCATGTCGGCCGGTGAACTGGAGACCCTGGTCCGGCTCAATATCCGGGCAGTCCTGATTCATTTTAACAATGCCTGTTTCGGGTGGATCAAAGCGCTTCAGGCCATTCATGCCCGGGATAAATTTTTCTCCGTTGATTTCTTGACCGGGGACCCGGCAAAAGTGGCGCAAGGGTTTGGAATGGAGGCGCATCGGATCACTTCTCCCGATATGCTGGACAGTGCCTTGGAAAAAGCCTTTTCAACAGACGGGCCTGTTTTTCTGGATGTTGTTACGGAATCCGAGGTCACGGCGCTTCCGCCGGTTTATTCCTGGATTCATAAACTCAACCAGAAGACCAACGGGTCTTTGGAAAAAACATCATTGAAAAATCTGATATGAAATAAAGTTCTGAAAGGAGAAAAAGACATGGATATTGTGGTTATCGGAGGTGGCTGGGCCGGTTGTGCCGCAGCGCTTGCAGCAAAGAAACAGGGTGCACGGGTGACGCTGGCGGAACGGACTGACATGCTTTTAGGGACCGGCCTGGTCGGAGGCATCATGCGCAATAACGGACGCTTTACGGCAGCCGAAGAACTCATCGCCATGGGGGGAGGAGAGCTTCTATCGCTGACCGACAGGCATTTGCTCCACAAGAACATCAATTTCCCCGGCCACAACCATGCCTGCCTCTATAATGTCGGCACCATCGAACCTGCTGTCCGGCAGTTGCTTCTGGATCAAGGCGTGACCGTCCTGATGAACACCAGGATGACAGAGGTGACGGTAAAAAACGGCTGGATTGAAGCGGTTGAAGGGAAAAGCGGTCATGAACCGGTTGAACTTAAAGGGGATGTCTTTATTGACACCACAGGCACGGCAGGTCCGCCGGCATTGTGCACCAAATATGGGAAAGGCTGCGCCATGTGCATCCTCAGATGTCATTCCTTTGGGGGCCGTGTCAGCATTGCCGGAAAAGCCGGGGTAAGGGAGATGACCGGACAAAAACCGGGCCAGACCGGTGCAATGAGCGGTTCGTGCAAGCTGCACAAGGGGTCCTTGTCACCTGAGATCCGCCACCGGCTTGAAGAAGACGGGGTAGCTGTCATACCGGTGCCAAAGTCCCTCAGGACCAGCGGCAAGCTGTCCATGAAAGCCTGCCAGCAATACGCCATAGACGAATTTGAAGAAAATGTAATCCTGCTTGATACCGGTCATGCAAAGCTCATGAGCCCGTTTTTTCCTTTGGAATTGCTAAGGAAGATTCCCGGGCTTGAAAATGCGAGATATGAAGATCCTTATGCAGGGGGAAAAGGAAATTCCGTCCGTTTCCTGGCCATGTCCCCCCGGGACAACCGGCTCAAGGTGGAAGGGGTCAAAAACCTTTTCTGTGCAGGGGAAAAGGCAGGGCTTCTTGTCGGGCATACGGAAGCTGTCTGTACCGGGACCCTGGCCGGTTTCAATGCGGCCCTAAGTTCCGGAGCTCCCATTGTTCTGCCGGAAACCACAGTGATAGGCGATACCGTCAGTCATGTCCGGGAACAGATGACGGACCGCCAACGGCTGGATTTGAAATTCACTTTTTCAGGATCGGTATTGTTTGCACGAATGAAAGAAAAAGGGCTGTACACAACAGATGTTGACATCATCAGGAAGAGAGTGTCAGATGCGGGTTTGACCAATGTGTTCCTGAACCGTTAAAACCATTAAAACCGTTAAAAAGGAGTTGAAAATGGCAGAACAAATTACAGTAAAAGATCTGGTAACGGCATTGGATACCATTACCGGCGGCCGGGTGATCCGTCCGGCAGGGTCTCCGGCCGGAAAAAATCCTTTTATCGTCACCAAATCCTCAGATATTCCGGGAAAAGCCGTCACCGAGACGCCGGGCCTGGTAGTGGGTGATCCGGACATGCCGGTCAAAAAACTGGCTGTCATGATGACTCTCACGGAAAGCGCCATTGAACTGGCTGGAGCATCAGGGGTGGATGCCATGGTAGCCCACCACCCGGTGGCTGACGCAGCCAATTCAGGGGGGGTTCTTTTAAGAACCTATCTTGGCCTTTATAACCTTGCTGTATTGGAACTTCATGAGGCATTCCACGGCCTTCACCCGGGAATTGCCTATCTCCACGGACATGATGCCAGTTTTGTCGATATCAAATACAGCAATATCCCTGGGAACATCCTGTTTGTCGGCAAGACCCTTGAAGGTGTCCGTACCCTGGGCGACATGCTGGCAAGGATTGAAGGGTTCATGGACCTCAATACAGAGGCAAGGCTCCTGGAAAGCGAAAAACAGATACGGAACTGCGCAGACCTGGTCGAAACCGCAATCCTTACCAGGGGTGTCATCCTTGAAGGCAATCCTGGAAAAAAGGCCAGCAAGGTCATGCACATTTTTCCCCACACCGGGTTTACACCAGTCCACATGGAACGGGCATTTCATGAACACCCTGGGGTGGATACGGTCCTGGCCACCATCAGCCGGGTATTTCCAGGGCATGAGCTGGTCGCAAAAGCCAGGGATCTCGGACTCAATTTTGTGTGCGGCAACTCCCATGCCCTGGAGATCCTGGAAAACGGCCTTCCCCTGGCAAGGGCCATCAGCATTCTTTTACCCGGTCTGGAAGTGGTGATTTTCAAAGAGCGGATGACCGGCATTCCCATAGATGCATTCGGTGGTCCCGATATACAGAAATATGCCCGTAAAATGGCAGAGGAATATCTGGTAAAATAAAAATCTAAAAAGGAGAAAAAAATGAATGAAGCTGTTGCTGCAATAAAACCAAGAAGAGGGATTCGAAAGATCGAGATCATCGGCATGATCCTGGTCGGTCTTTCCTTATTAGGGCTCATTGTTAATCCCGGGTTCATCTCAGGGATTTTTGATGCCATGCTGAATAAAGCCTTCCCTATCATGGTGCAGGTGTTTCTTACGGGGAAAGTCGGTGTGGCCATCATCATCAGCGTATTGATCGGCCGTATTTTAGAGCGCTGCGGTTTTACCGACGCATTGATGAGGCTTCTCTTACCTGTCACGCGGCTCATCAAAATTAATTCAGCGGTTCTTGTACCGGCAGTTTACAATATCCTCGGGGATATTAATGCTGCCGGGAGAATTGCAGGCCCCATCCTGGTGAAAGCAGGGGCTACCAAGGATGAACAGAAGATAGCCATCTGTACCATGGTCCAGTCCCAGCAATCCTTTTCCACCTTCATGTTCTGCATCGTTGCCCTAACCGCAATCAAGGCCAAGGTATTTGTCATTATCCTGATTTCGGTATTTGCCCCTCTCTTGATTGTTCCAGCCCTTCTCAAACTGACCATCTGGAGGGATACAAAAGCTGTATCGCTGGAAGATATGCCATCCTTTACCCCAGCCACCGGAATTCTGCCCACGGTATTCGGGGCAGCCCGGGAAGGTGCCGAACTTCTCTTTTTGCTCATTATCCCGGCCGTGGGAGTGATCTTTGCCATAATCGGAGCGATAGATTATATAGGCCTGTGGAAACCCATTGAAAGCGGCCTGACTTCCCTCTTATCCGCCTTGTCCATTGATCCGAAATCAGGAATCGTAACCATCCTGGCCTCTCCTACGCTGGCTACAGCCCAGTTGAAAGATGTGGCCACCACCCTTTCCCCGGAACTGGTGATCGGTTCTGTGGTCCTTGCCGCATCCGGCTTCCCCCTTTCCGTTATTCTGGGGCAGATTCCGGCAATCTGGTCGGATGCAACCGATTTAAACCATCTGGAAGCCATGGGAGCCGCTGTCCTGGGAGCTGTCATGCGGCTTTTGACAGCCGGTTTGGTCGCCACAGTGCTGACCCGGTTCCTGCTGTAATCATCGTTTGAATAAAAACAGCCTTACCGGTTGCTGTGTAAGGCTGTTTTCACCAAAACGCCGGTCGAAAAAAACTCAGGTTGAGCCCTTGGGTATTTAAAAAAACAGGTAGATATTTTATCATAAAATAGGCATTATGGATTTGTTTTTTAAAAGGAGAGCCCGTGATTATGATGAAATACCGTGCTGTTTTGTGTTTTCTTGTCATTTTTTGTGTAGCGTTTCCGTTTCATCTTTTTGCAGATGAAAAAAGCACATTAAAGGATACTCTTAACAAGAGTGCAGACCCGGAAAAAGATGAAGCCTCCATTAAAATGCTGTTTTCTATCTCAGAACTGAAAAGAAGTCTGAGTCAGCGGATAACCGGGAAAAAGGCACTGCTTGAAAAAAGTACATCGGAAACCGAAAAAGCCGGTCTGGAATCTGAGATCGCAAAACTGGATGAGCAGTTTAATGATGCAAGAGCAGATTTTGAACGGATTGCAACAGGTGTTGATATCGGCCTGTTCCTTGGGAAGAAGGAGGAAACCTTTGACTGGAAGGAGGAGCTTGTCTCCCTTGTTGAACCCGGCATCAAAGAAATTAAGCGGATGACGGTCAATGCCAGGAATAAAACCAAACTTAAAGATGAAGTCGCCTATTATGAAGATCTGGTTTCTATTGCCCGGAACGCTGTAAAAAATATTACTGAACTGATTGGTCAGACCGAGGACAGAGATGTCAAAAAAAATCTTGACTCCCTTCTGCCGGAGTGGAAGAGCATTGAAAAACAAATAACGAACAAACTTCATATTGCCAATATGCAGCTTTCTGAAGTGAACAACAAAGAGAAATCTCTTATTGAAAGTTCAGGGATTTCCATTAAGAAATTTTTCAGAACAAGGGGGCTCTATCTGGCCATTGCCGTCATTGCCTGCGTTCTGGCCCTTCTCTTACTCCGGCTGGGAGCAAGGCGTCTGATCAAGCTGATTCCAGGATACAATCTGGCATATAAACCCTTCCATATCCGGTTGTTTGACCTTCTGGCCAGGATTGCGGCCCTGTTTGTAACCTTGTTTGTCCTGGTCCTGGTATTTTATATTTTTGAGGATTGGGTTCTTTTAAGCTTATCCATTGTCTTTTTCCTGGGTCTTGGGTGGACGGTCAGAAATACGGTTCCCCGGTTCTGGAAACAGAGCTGCCTCATGCTCAATATCGGAGCTGTCCGGGAAGGGGAGCGGATGATTTACCTGGGGATTCCCTGGATGGTGAAGAGCATCAATCTTTTCTGTGTGCTTGAAAATCCGGAGATGGAAGTGAGCCTCCGGCTGCCTATTGAGGCTTTGCAGGACCAGACTTCAAGACCGTTTCATAAAAAAGAGCCCTGGTTTCCGTGCCGAAGAAACGACTGGGTCATCCTTTCCGACGGAACCTGGGGAAAGGTGAAAGGCCTCTCCCATGAAATGGTTGAAATCGTTCAACCCGGCAGTGCTAGAAAAACGTATCAAACAGTTGATTTCCTTGCCCAGGCACCTTTGAACCTGTCAACAAATTTTACATTGAAAAGCATTTTCGGTTTAAGTTATGATCTCCAGAAAGACATTACAGGGAAAATTCCTGAAATTCTGACGGCACACATCAGGGAAGCGATTCAAAAGGAAGGATATGAAGAAGGTCTTATCCATCTCCAGGTGGATTTCCAGGCCGCAAACAGCTCTTCCCTGGACCTGGTCGTGATCGCTGATTTTAAAGGCGGGATGGCACCCCAGTATTACAAGCTGTCACGGGCCATCCAGAGGTGGTGTGTGGATGCATGCACTGCCAATAACTGGGAGATTCCCTTTCCCCAGCTTACAGTGCATCATTAATAAATAAGATAGGTGATTTAAAAAGATAGATGGTTTCAGGCAAAATAAAAGGGCGGCCAATGCCGCCCTGCTATTTTTAATTGGCGTCCCCAAGGGGATTCGAACCCCTGTCGTCGCCGTGAAAGGGCGATGTCCTGGACCGGGCTAGACGATGGGGACGCAATGTTCTTTTTCATGGTGGGCCGTGCTGGGCTCGAACCAGCGACTCTCTGCTTAAAAGGCAGATACTCTACCACCTGAGTTAACGGCCCTTGGCCAATCAAAAAACAGGTGATATCTATATGATCTGGCAATGATTGTCAACTCTTTTTTAGATCAGGGTTGTTTTTTTTATGAGTTCCGTGGAAATAAAGATTTGAAACCGGTTATACCCCGGGTGTAAAAAACAGAGGAGATCATTTATACCTTTTTGATTGATTCTGGCCTGTTCCTTAAGATCGTTTTCAATAGTTTTCATATCTTTTTTTAAGGCCGATTGCGGAAAACCTAAATCTCTTTTTTCCATGTAATTTGTTGTAATCATAGTTTTTTTTATTTTTTTTATTTTTTTATATTGATTAACCCTTCAATTATTGTTAGTTTTTCACTCTAAAAATTTGATTGCGGGTCTGTTTGCTTAGTGACGGAATTGCAACAAATCAGTGATATAGTGCTAAAATAACAGTCATTTTAAAGGAAAAACAAAATGGTAGAACATCGAATTTACAATTTCAATGCCGGGCCTGCTGTGTTGCCGCTACAGGTTCTGGAAGAGATACAGGCTAATTTTTTAAATTTTGATCACTCAGGCATGTCCATTACGGAAATTAGCCACCGGTCCTCTTATTTTGATAAAGTGATCAATGATGCCGTGGAAAGGGCAAAACGGCTTTTAAAGCTGGATGAACGGTATCATGTGCTTTTTTTGCAAGGCGGGGCCTCTTTGCAGTTTGCCATGGTTCCCATGAATTTTTTAAAAGAAAAGGACTCGGCAGACTATGTCAATACCGGGACCTGGGCGACAAAAGCCATCAAAGAAGCCAAGATCCTGAAGAAAAATCATAAGGTTGTGGCTTCTTCAGAAGACAAGGATTTTTCATATATCCCCAAAGACATAAGATTTTCCAATGATGCAAAATATGTTCACCTGACATCCAACAATACCATCAAAGGCACGCAGTATTCTAAATTTCCGGACACAAAGGGGATTCCCATTGTCTGTGATATGTCTTCGGATATTTTTTCAAGACCCCTTGCTATGGAAAAATTCGGATTGATTTATGCCGGAGCCCAGAAAAATTTAGGGCCTTCCGGAACATGCATGGTAATTATCCGCCAGGATATGCTGGATACGGAAAACGAGGATCTTCCCACCATGCTGAAGTATTCCACCCATGCGTCAAAAAATTCCATGTACAATACCCCTCCCTGTTTTGGAATTTATACCATTGATCTTGTATTGAAATGGATTGAAATGGAAATCGGCGGGCTTGAAAAAATGGAAGAACAAAATATCAAGAAAGCGGATGTTTTATATGATTTCATGGATTCCGGGAATTTTTACAGACCCACGGCAGAGAAATATTCACGTTCTCTTATGAACGTGACCTTCAGGCTGCCCACTGAGGACCTTGAAAAACAATTTATTTCACAAGCCGCTGAAAAAGGTCTTGGCGGGCTAAAGGGTCACCGGTCGGTGGGGGGGTGCAGGGCCTCAATCTATAACGCAGCAAGCATGGAAAGCATAAATGCGTTAGTTCAATTTATGGATTTATTTGAAAAGGAGAACAAAAAATGAAAGTTCTTGTCAGTGATAAAATGGATGAAGAGGGAATTGAAATATTCAGAAAGCAGGATGGGATAGATGTTGATATAAATACAGGACTGAGTCCTGAGGGGTTAAAGGAAATCATAGGGCAATATGACGGGCTTGCCATTAGAAGTGCAACAAAAGTGACCAAAGATATCCTGGAAGCTGCCGTCAACCTTAAAGTCATTGCAAGGGCAGGGATCGGACTTGATAATGTGGATATCCCGGAAGCAACCCAAAGAGGGGTGGCCGTCATGAACACCCCTGGCGGCAATACCGTGACAACGGCTGAACATGCCATTGCCATGATGATGGCCTTGACAAGAAATATCCCCAGGGGAACCCAGTCTCTGAAAGAGGGGCGCTGGGAGAAAAAAAACCTGGAAGGAAGGGAAATCAGCAATAAAATTCTGGGTGTGCTCGGATTCGGAAATATCGGTTCCATAGTGGCAAACCTTGGAAAAGGGTTGAAAATGAGGGTCATTGTATTTGATCCCAATATTTCATCCGAGCATATTGAAAAGGCAGGATTTGAATATGTGACCCTGGATGAATTGTTTAAACGTTCCGATTATATCACCATCCATGTCCCAAAAATGGAAGCTACTGTTAATCTTCTGAATGCCGATGCATTTGCAAAGATGAAAAATGGGGTCATGGTCATCAATTGTGCCAGGGGAGGAATCATTAATGAGGCAGATCTTTATAATGCCATAAAATCAGGCAAGGTTGCCGGAGCAGCTTTGGATGTATTTGCCACCGAACCCCCGGGCGATCATCCTTTGCTTACACTTGACCAGGTAATTGCAACCCCCCATCTTGGCGCATCCACCAAAGAAGCCCAGACAAATGTAGCTGTGGCGGCTGCCAACCAGATTATTGCCTATTTACTTCATGATACCATTATAAATGCGGTAAACGTTCCATCCGTAACCGGGGAGGTACTGAAACAGCTAAAACCCTTTTTGTATCTTGCAGAAAAAATGGGAATCATGCAGGGACAGTTGACAAAGGGCGGGATTAAATCGGTTGATATTGAATATATCGGCCAATTCCCTGACCTTGATTTAAAACCCATTACCATTACGGCCATCAAAGGGCTTCTGTCACAATTTGTACAGCATGAAGTCAATTCCGTAAATGCCATATCCCTTGCCAATGGCCTTGGAATTAAAATTTCGGAATCTATGTCAAAAGATTCCGGGAATTTTTTACACCTTATCCGGATCACCATTGTCTCTGATCAACAAACCAATATCCTTGAAGGGACAATTTTCGGTAAGGATGACGCAAGAATTGTAAGAATTAATAAATTCCGGCTTGAAGTCATCCCCGAAGGGCACCTGGCGCTCATCCATAATGTGGATAAACCCGGTTCCATAGGCTCCATGGGCGTCACCCTGGGAAAACACAATATTAATATTGCAAGAATGACTGTTGGAAGAGAAGATGACGGGGATAGAAATATTATCTTTCTGAGTACGGATACCCCGGTTTCTTCTGAAGTTATTAAAGAAATTGAATCATTGCCGCTTGTCATCAGTATGACGATTTTTGATTTATAACACCGGCACTGATAAAAACCCTCAAATTTTTTCAAACCTTTGGGGGTTTTTTAAAAAAGGCATATAGTGAACCTGATCCTTTTAGAGAATAAAGATTTTGTTGAACCTGAAACAGTTGTTGTAAAGGGGCGGAGATTAAAGCATCTATTGTCAGTCAACAAAGTGAATGAAAAGGACAGTCTTGTTTGCGGTCTTTTAAATGGCAAGATCGGAACCGGGAAAATTAAAAAAAAATCTGAATCTTTCCTTGAGATGACGGTTACACTTAATCAGGACCCGCCGGCGCCATTGCCTCTAACCCTGGTGCTTGCTCTTCCCAGGCCAAAGATGTTAAAGCGGATCATAGAAACCGTTACAACACTTGGTGTTAAAACAATATACCTGATTAATTCATGGCGGGTTGAAAAAAGTTACTGGCAAAGCCCTCTGCTTGATACCGACACCATGGCAAAGCACATGATCCTGGGTCTGGAGCAAAGCCGGGATACGATAATGCCAGAAATTTTCCAAAAAAGATTTTTTACAAAATTTGTAAATGAAGACCTTCCCCTGATTTCAAAAAACAGCCTCCGGGTTACTGCGCATCCCAAAACCAGCCGTATATGCCCTGTCGGGATTAATAAAGAAACAACCCTTGTGATCGGCCCTGAAGGCGGCTTTATTGATATTGAGATAGAAACTCTTGAAAAACAAGGGTTTCTATCATGTAATATCGGTCAAAGAATATTAAAAGTCGAAACAGCCGTAACCTTTCTGATTTCAAGATTGTTTTCATAATTTGGCTTTTAAATATCCATAATAGTGCATGTCCAATGATTGGAAAAATATTTATATGAAAGAGAAAAAGGACTTAAAACCATGAAAAATGAAAAGAAAATCGATAAGGAACGGCAGCTTTCCTTTGACAGCCTGCCGCCAAGCATCAGGGAGACGATGACGGAAGAAGAAAAGCAGCTTTTCTTATATGCGGATGAATGGCCGGAATCTCTCTTCGATAAACTGGAAGAATTCATCATCAAAGATTAAATTTGACAGTCCTCTGTATAGCCTTTAAAATTAACAGGTCATAAATCATGATATGAGGTCATACATGTCTCAGCCACCCAAAGATAAAATTGATTATGAAAAATATGTTAAATATGCTCAGATCCTTGAAAAAACCAAGTGGGCCGAGGAATTTTCCTGGGATCATATTCGCAAAATCTGTCATTATATTCATCCTGTCATAGCAAAAAAAGGGGCTGTTATTTTTAAGGAAGGGGATAAGGAAGAAACATTCGGCATTATTGTAAAAGGTTCCGTTGATATCCTGAAACAAGGTGATGGGGAAATACAGAAAGTTGCTACATTGCAAAGCTCTCAAACTTTTGGGGAAATGGCCCTGCTGGATGGGGAACCCAGATCTGCTACCGGGGTGGCAAGAGAAGATGCCATTATTTTTTTCATTTCTAAAAAGAACTTGCTGGATATTGCAGAAGACCATCCCAAATTGGGTTTTCAGATTATCTGGAAAATTTCAAAATTGTTGAGCCAGCGTCTTAGAAGCACTACTGGAAAGCTTGTCGATTATATGGGGCATTAATTCAGACATTATGGTTCAGGGCATTTTTAAAATTGAAGCATGCTTTGTAATCTTGTTGTATGACATTTTTAAAAGTTCCACTGCTTTTGAGGGGGTAATGTCCAGACAAGTTTTATATTTCTCAGAGATTAAATGAATTTTCTTTCCGACAACATCGCCGGGCATGGAAAAATCAATATTGCACAATTCATCGGAAAATGAACAGATAAACCGTTGCATGTCTTCGGCAATCAGTTTGTTCTTGGAAAGATCAAAATTTGAAATCGGTTTCATGGCAGAAACAATGGATGGAGGAAGATTCCATCTGGATGAAAAAAATCGGCCAAGTTCACTGTAAGATACCCCTATGACGGATTTTGAAGCCTGCTCTTTTGATATTTTTTTTTCATCAATGGCAATTTCAATATTGATATATACCTTGGGTGAAAAAAAGGCCACCAGGTATTCCCCAAAACCATAGAGCATGGCAGATATCTGAATGGCTTCAGCATCCTTTACCTTCTCACCAAGTGCAAGTTCACGGGCAATAATGCTTCGCTGAAGAGACCGGATGGCCATATTTTTTAAAATTTTAATATTGGTGATATCCTTCATGAGTTCATAAATTTTCAGGCTTGTGGCAGCAAGTTTGATTTCCTCTGTGCCTAGGATGATCATTGCTTCGGAAATAGTTGCAATGCTCTTATTTGAAAATTGCCCGTAAAATGAAGAGTTGACGAGTTTCAGCAATTTGGTGGTCAGTGCCATATCTTTTAAAATAACATCTGCTATGTCATTGGCTGAAGAATATTTCATTTTCAGGATTTGATTTACATCCCTTATCTGAGTCGAGAAGGCTAAAAAAGGTCCGTTTTTCATCATATTGCCATAAAGTGTTTTGATAAATTCTTTATAGTCAATCTTGTTTTTTTCAGAATCCGGATGTTCTGAAAAAGGAAACTGCCTGTTTTTTGAAGAAAAATCAATCAGGTCCAATTCAATACCGGTATGAGGTGCCATAGAAGTCGTCATTATTTCTCCAGAAAGAAAAAACAAAACTTGAAAAACCTTTTTAATCAACACTATAATGCGGGTATGATAGTCTTTTTTTCTATTCTTTTCAACGGGTTTAAAAGAGGTTGGATCAATCGAAAAAACAAAAGACATATTTCTCGATTTAAAAGACAGGGTTGAAAAAAACCGCCTGGCTTTTTCAAATTCCAATATGGTCCGGATGAGAGAAGCCATTCGCTATTTAACACCTGAAAAGCTTGAGATTTTCATTAAAATTCCATTTCTCCTGCATATTAATGCCCCTGAATATCCCGGGTTTACAGATCCTGATGTTTCATCCCACGGGATCTGGAATTTTATAAACTCCGGGTTTTATAAAGAAGCAGCAACCGAAAAACTTTTTCCAAAATCCATCATCGAGACTATTAAAAACGATAATTCTTACATCCTTGGCCTTTATCATATCGGGAGCCTGGGGACCTTCACCCAGTCACAGGGGTCTGATTTTGATTTCTGGATCATAATCGATAAAAAAAAATTTTCGAAAAAAAGATTTCAATGTTTTGAAAACAAACTGGATGCTGTTTTAAAATACTGCAGGGAGGCCTATCAACAGGAAGTGTCCTTTTTTGTTATTGATCAGAAAGACGTCAGGAATAACTGCTATTCTTTGTTTGATGATCCGGAAATACTCAATGCCCCGAGGGTTTTTTTAAAAGAGGAATTCTATCGAACCTTTTTGATGATAGCCGGTAAAATTCCTGTTTGGTGTGTTTTACCTGATTTGAATGATACCGGGAAAAATTCAAGGCAGAATATAGACGGTACAATCGCCCAGGTTTTATCCATGTATGATGACCTGATTGATCTTGGCCAGATATCTCTCATCCCGATGGAGGATGTACTGAAGGGCTTATTATGGCATATCTGCAAATCCGAACAAGACCCTGTCAAGGCTATTATTAAAGCTACGATGATTTTCAGTTATGGATTCAGCAAATACAATCACAAAAAGCTGTTATGCGATAAAATTAAAAAAGGGTATTCAATGGCAGGTATTGATGATTTTTCTGCTGACCCTTATAAACTATTGTTTGATCAGATACTGGAATTCCATGAAAAAGAAGATCCCAAGGGTCTTAATCTGATAAAAAATGCAATTTTTTTCAGATTATGTGAATACCCTGATGTAAAAATACCAGAACAAGGTACACCCAAGAGAAACCTGCTTCAAAAGTATATCCACCTATGGAATTTGAATCAGAATCAGGTGGGAAAACTTTTATCCTATCCGTCATGGTCTGAATCTGAAAAACTGGTTTTGGAAAAAGCATTTCTTCATCGACTGGCCTTTATGTATAATCATGCCGTCAAAGAAACAGAAAGACAAAAAATAGCCATTGATTTTGGAAAAGAAAAAAGAAATAGGATTGTATTGAAAAATAAAATCAGGACTCGCCTGAATAGAAACCCGCATAAAATTCCCGAATGCTCCACCTATCTGAAACGGAAAAAGTATATACATCACGGAATCATAAAAACAAAGGGGTTCTGGCAACTCAATGCCCGGTTAGAGTCTGGTCAGGAAATAGATAATTTATATAGTCATTCAAATTTATTGGGGGTACTGGGCTGGATTCTGGAAAACCGTCTTTACAACAGGCATATGGCAAGCATGACCATTGAATCTGATTTGAATCTATTTGAGTCCCTTAGTGATCCGGTCGATCCTGACAAACTGTATCTGGCCTTTCAACCGTTAAAACCAATTTCAGACAGAAATTTTGAGAAAGATCCCTTTACAGAAAAAATACTTGTCCTCTTATGCTATCAGTTATCGGAAGGAAAAAAACATATCACCAATGCTGAATTTCTTATTTCCAATTCATGGGGGGAACTCATCTTTGACGAGATCAGGTTTTCCCCTCAAAGTTCCAGACAACAGCAGTGCCGGGAAACGGCAGAATTGATGACCGGATATTCACAAGGAAATATAAGGTTCTACGTTTATCAATATTCAGATCACCATGATCCGGAAATTGTTTATGAGCTTAAAAAAGCTTACAGCAATATTGCATTTAAAGATCGAGATGTAATAGACTTATATAAAAAACCATATCTGGACAAACTATAGGGGATAAAATGGAGGATAAACAGATTCTTCTGGTCAATGATGATAAGACAGAATTAGCTCAATTGTTTACTGTTGTAAAAGCCTTGGGCTTTCATCAGGTATCATTGGCCGATGGAGGGGCCAGTGCCTGGGTCTCTCTGAAATCAAAAAAAATGGATTGCATTATCAGTGCCTATGAGATGAAAGAGATGTCAGGGCTTGCACTCCTGAAAATTATCAGACGGGAAAACGATTTTTCCGATATTCCTTTTTTTTTGACAGATAGCGCCTTTACAAAGGTTAAAGTGCTTAAGGCAGGGCAAACAGGTGTAACCGGTCTTTTTGTGATTCCCTATGACGAAACCGGGTTGACCCGGAAATTATCTCTGGCCCTTGAAAAGAAAGAAGATCCTGTAATTCATAAACTCATGGAAACAATGGACAACGGATTGCAGTTAATTGAGAAAAAGGAATATAACAAGGCACTTGAAGTATTTACAAATCTTATCAATCAAAAAGAGAATCCGGAATATTATTTTAACATCGGCTATATTAAAACATCCCAGGGGAAACACAGTGAAGCCATTGAAGCCTTTGCCATGGCAACAAAGTTAGACAGGCTTTTTGCCAAGGCATATGAAGAAATGGGCAGGGTGTACAGGCTGATGGGGGATCTTGTTAAAGCAGAGGAATATATGAGACTGGCAGCAGAAATTTATATGGATACAGATAAAATCGGAGCTGCCGAAGAAATTTTAAATGAGATCCTTGAATCCGGTACAAACTCTTTAAATGTCTTTAATACCCTGGGTGTTCTATACCGCAAAAAAGGAGATACACAGATCGCCCTTTCTCATTATAAAAAAGCATTGAAAGTGCATCCGGATGAGCCTTATATCTATTATAATATAGGGAGGCTTCATCTGGACATGAAAGATACTGAAAAAGCAAAAGAATATTTCAAAATCGCCTTGGAAAAAGATCCTGGTTTTGAGGAGGCAAAGCAGGTGATTAAAGCCATTGATCTTGGGATTGTATAGAAAATTTCATAAGCTTTGGCCTTCCTTTTTGGCCTCAAGGTATTCCCACCTTTCATAAAGTTCATGAACCCTTTCCTGCGCATCTTTTAGCAAAGAACAAAAATGGTTCATTTGATCAATATTGCTCATGATATCTACTTCCTGTAATTTTCCTGTAATTTTTTCAACTTCAGTTTCTGCACCCAGGATTTTCTCTTCAATATGATCCAGCTCAAATTTATCTTTAAAAGAGAAACTGATGATGCGGTCCTGTTTTTTTTTCTCAATTTTTTTTATTTTTCCAGGTTTTTCCATGAATGTTTGCCGATGCTTGATCACCTGGTCGAAATTTGCAAAAAAATGAGCATTTGAAGCCGGGTCTAAATAGAGAATACGATGACAGACTTTATCCATGAGATAACGGTCATGGGATACAATAACAACAGCTCCGGCAAATTGCCGGATACTTTCTTCCAGAACTTCCAGGGACAGGATATCAAGGTCATTGGTGGGTTCATCCAGGAGGAGGACATCACAGGGCGTCAGCATAATATTGGCAAGAAGGATTCGTGCTTTTTCACCACCTGAAAGTTTTTTTACCGGCATATCCAGTTGATCCGGCATAAAAAGGAAACGTTTGGCCCAGGTGACGATATGGATACTGTTGCCCTTATAATTAACACTGTCGCCGCCTGCCGGGTTCAACGCATCTTTTAGTGAAGTTTTTGGATTCAGTTTGGACCGGTTCTGGTCAAAACAGGCAAGCTTCAATTCCTGAACCCACTCGACCTTTCCTTCATCCGGTTGAATTTTTTTTTCAAGTATGGATAAAAAAGTTGATTTTCCGGTTCCGTTCTCACCCACGACACCCAGGACAAAACCAGGTCCGAGTTCAAATGTAATATCTGAAAATAACTGTTTTCCATTTATTATTTTTTTCAAATGATAGGCTCTTAAAAGCGCTTTTGTCCGCCTGCCGGTTGAATCAAAATCAATATCAAGGGTGGCCGTGGCCTTGGTTCTCTCCTTGATGGCAGATAATTCCATCCTAAGATTTTCAGCCTGTTCAATTCTGTATTTTGCCTTAGTGCTTCTGGCTTTTGCCCCTTGTTTCAGCCATTCGTCTTCCCTTCTCATCTTTCCGGCCAGAGAAACCTGTTGTTTTTCCTGCGCTATGAGGAAATTCTGTCTTTCTTTTTCAAATTTTTTGTATTGTCCCTGGATTTTAAAATACCCGGTTGGATAATAATGTCCGATTTCCATGATATCTAAACAGACATTCTCAAGAAATGACCGGTCATGACTGACAACAATAAATGAAAACCGGGCGGATTTTAATATTTCCTCCAGCCATAGAATGCCACCGATATCCAGATGGTTGGTGGGCTCATCCATCAAAAGAAGATCCGGCCGGCAGCAAATGGCGCGGGTGACGGCAAGTTTTTTTTTCCAGCCTCCGGATAAAGCCGAAGCGGTCAGATTCGGATCTGGAAACCCTGTTTCTCCCAATGCCTTCTGCACAATCCTATGCCGTTCTTTTTCATCAAACGTGCTGTTTATTAGACAATTATAAAGGTGTTCTTCAATGGTTCTGCCCGGATCAAGACTATCTTCCTGCGGAAGATAAACAAATTTTAAACCCGCTCTGGCAATTAATTCACCCGTATCCGGTTGAACCAGTCCTGCAATTAATTTTAAAAGCGTGGATTTCCCGGAACCATTCATGCCGATCATGCCTAATTTTTCGTTCAGTTTAAAATCAAAGGACAGGTCCTGGAACAGGGTATCATCTCCATAGGTTTTTGAAATATTCTTCAGGTTGAACATCAGGGTCATAGTGTGCTCTTTTAAATATGATTATGAGTTTCGATCCATGTCTATCGTAAAAGGGCTGAAAAATCAAATGGATTGATTAGCCCATTGATTTGTATTACCAAGATATTATAATGCTTTTTGAAAAACATAAGTTCAAAATAATATTTATTTAAAGGTTAAAAAAAAATTAACAGGAGAATTTTTCTGCCATGAGGGTTCTTGTTATTGAAGATGATATAAAAATATCCGAATTCATTCAAAAAGGCCTTAAATCTTCCGGATTTGCAGTTGATCAGGCCATGACAGGGAAAACAGGTTTTGAAATGGCACTGGATAATCCCTATGATGCCTTGATTGTGGATATCATGCTGCCGGAAATGGATGGCATTTCCCTTATTAAAAATATCCGGCGGGAAAATAACAATACCCCGATCATTATCCTTAGTGCACGGGACAGGGTGGATGACAGGGTAAACGGGCTTCATGCCGGTGCGGATGATTATCTGACAAAGCCTTTTGCATTTTCGGAGCTTCTTGCAAGGGTCCAGGCTCTTATCCGCCGGGCCTGCAATGTAACCGATCCGGTAAGGCTTTCCTATGAGGATTTGGATGTCGATATCCTGAAACGCCGGGTAAAACGGAAAAATGCAGTGATTGATCTTCAGCCGCTTGAATTTTCTCTTCTTGAATACCTTTTGCGGAACAGGGAAAAAGTGGTTTCCAAAACCATGATCATGGAGCATGTCTGGAATTATAATTTCGATCCCATGACCAACGTGGTTGAAGCTCGCATATGCAGGTTAAGAGATAAAATCGATAAAGATTTTGAACCTAAACTGATCCATACGGTCCGGGGTGCGGGATATGTCCTGAAAAAGCAATGAAATATAAAATTTTTAATACCATTGCCTTCAGGCTGACGCTCTGGTTCTCAGGTATTTTTGCCGTTTGCACAAGTTTTGTATTTTTATTGTTTTATTATCTGGCCACACAGACGATTCAAAATCAGATCGACCTGGAATTGACGGACAATGCCTCCAAATTCAGTGCCATCATTCATACCAACGGGTTAATGGGGGCAAGACAGCTTGCCATACTTGAAGCCCAGGCAGCCGGAGAAAAATTGATTTTTTTCAGAATTCTTTACCCTACGGGCGAAGTGTTTGCGTCTTCCCGTATGTCCTATTGGAAAGATGTTCAGGTTAGTAAAACTGCCTTGCAGAAATTAAGATCCCTGGATCTCAACATTTTTGAAACCATTGAGGTCCCTTCCACAGGCCAGAAAGTAAGGGTCTTATACAGCTACGTAGCTGCCAATGCCATCCTTCAAACCGGGGTTGCCATGGATGTTTACTCAAAATTCCTTTCCGCTTTTCAATTGGTTTTTATCAGTGCTATGGGTTTCATTGTTCTTTTTTCTGCTGTTTCAGGCTGGCTTTTGGTCAGAGGCGCGTTGTCAGGCGTTGAAACCATTACCAAAACTGCTCAAAATATTACAGGTTCAAATCTGGAAACCAGGGTTCAGGGAACCGGAAACAAAGATGAACTTGACCACCTGGCCATTACATTCAATTCAATGCTGGATAGAATTGAAGAACTTGTAAGAAGCATCCGGGAGATGAGTGATAATATTGCCCATGATTTAAAAAGCCCTGTTACAAGGATCAGAGGATTTGCAGAACTTGCCCTGGTTCATGAGGAAACCCTTGAAGACTATCGTGTTATGGCAGCCAATACCATAGAGGAATCAGACCGGCTTCTGGATATGATCAATACCATGCTGACGATTTCAAGGGCTGAAGCCGGGGAAGCGGATTTCACCCTTAAAACTGTTAATCTCTCGGGTATGATCAGGGAAGCATGCGATTTGTTCACCCCTCTTGCGGAAGACAAACATATTTCATTTTCCAATATAATTGAAAATGAAATTTTTGTTTTTGCAGATATCAGGATGCTTCAAAGGGCTTTTTCCAATCTTATCGATAATGCCATCAAATACACCTTGGAGGGCGGTACTATCACCATTATAGCATCCATGGAAAATCAAACTGCCCTGATTAAGATTAAAGATACGGGAATCGGAATCCTGCCTGAATTTCATGAAAAAATTTTTGAAAGATTTTACAGGATTGATTCCTCAAGAACAAGTTCAGGTACGGGGCTGGGGTTAAGCCTTGCCAGAACAATTGTTCGTCAGCATAAAGGGGATATTCATGTGAGCAGTTATCAAAATAAGGGGTCTGTGTTTGAAATAAGATTACCAATTAATAATCCCATGGTCATTTAACCGTCATCTTCATGTATTATGATTATAACCAGGTAGGGAATTGATAATATAAATTTGGAGGATGTCATGAAAAAGGTAAATAAAATATGGATTAGTTTAATGGTTATCAGTCTGTCATTATTTCCGGCTTTGGAAAAAATCAGTTATGCAGCCGTTCAAATGGTTCCGGCAAGCTTCTCTGAGCTTGCCCGGCAGGCAAAACCCGGTGTTGTTAATATTCAGACGGAAAAAACCATTGAAGGTGGGGGAAGGGTATTCCGGCATTTTTTTGGTTCACCCCATGGGGGAAACCAGGAAATGTTTGATGAGTTTTTTGCCCCATTTTTGAATCAGCAACCGCAAAGCAGAAAAGAAAGCAGCCTCGGCTCCGGATTTATTATCAGTGAAGACGGATATATTGTAACGAATAACCATGTTATTAAAGATGCGGATCAGATAAAGGTAATCTTGCATGATAATAAAGAATATGAGGCTGCTGTTATCGGTACTGATCCAATGACGGATCTGGCACTCATCAAAATTGAAGCAAAAAACCTGATGGCATTAAAATTCGGCAGTTCTTCAAAAGCCGAAGTCGGATCATGGGTAGTTGCCATCGGAAGTCCTTTCGGACTTGAACAGACGGTCACTGCCGGTATTGTCAGTGCTAAAGGCCGAATCCTAGGTTCAGGCCCCTATGATGATTTCATCCAGACCGATGCCTCCATTAATCCGGGTAACTCAGGCGGGCCCTTGCTGAACCTTGACGGCGAGGTCATAGGGATCAATACTGCAATTGTCAAATCAGGACAGGGTATAGGTTTTGCCATTCCGTCCGATCTTGCAACCGGTATCATCAGCCAGTTGACTGAGCAAAAATCCGTATCAAGGGGGTGGATGGGGGTTGCGATCCAAGAAGTGACGGAACAGCTTTCTAAATATTACGGCTTGAAAGAAGTCAAAGGTGTATATGTTGCCAAAGTATTTGAAGGAGAACCTGCTGAAAAAGCAGGTATCCAGGTAGGGGATGTAATCTATCAGATAAACGATAAAGCCGTCAATTCATCTAGGGACCTGACATTGACCGTTGCCGGAATTTCTGTCGGTGATATTATCAATGTGAAACTCATCCGGAATGGGGACGAAAAAACAATCAAGGTCAAGCTTGGGAAAAGACCCTCGGATGATCCTGAGACCATGACACAAAATGAAGGCTATGATATTTTCGGATTCAAGCTCAAACCAATGAATTCCGACATAGCAAGAAAATTAGGATATCCGGAAACTATTAAAGGTCTGGTTCTATTGGATGTAAAGCAAGGCAGCAAAGCTTCAGCTTCAATTGCCCGGTCCGGGGACCTGTTGCTGGAAGTCAACCGGCATAAAATCGAAACCCTGGAGGATTATCAGAAGTTTGTAAATAAACTGAATAAAGGAGATATGGTTCAGCTATTATTCAGAAGGGGCAATAGCCAGGTGTTTGTTATCAGTATTGAAAAACCCTGAATTTAGGCGTTTTTAAAATTATCTAACTGCACGGTTTTAACTGAGAAAACCGTGCAGTTGTTTTAATACTTGACAAAAATAGTGTGAAACAATAGTAAATTTGATTATACAGAATCATGGTGCTATCACGGATTTCAATCTCTCAAATGATCAATTTATTATTTAAAGGGCAGGATGATGGACGAATTAGAAGGAATTCTGGAGCTTAATAAATCAGAAGGTATTTATATTGATATCGGCACTCAAGTATATCTTGAAATAACAGGCGTTAATTATTCGGTTACAAGTGTCTTTATCGGCATGCTGAAAGATGAATTCATGATCGTAACCCTTCCTAAAAGATATAAAAGTGTGCAAAACAAGCTTTTCACAGGAAATAAAATTATCGTTAAATATTTATTTGATGGTTCTGTCTTTGCTTTTCAGACAAGCGTGATTGAAACCATAACCAATCCCATCAAAGCGCTTGCCTTAGAATATCCTAAAGTTGTACAGCAAAGAGAACTCAGAATTGAAAAAAGAAATTTCGTTGTTATTCCAGGAAGGGCTGAGGCAAAAAAAATAGAATTCCCCATTGTTGTTTTTGATATCAGTAAAAACGGCCTCAGGTTTAAGTATAATGATAATAAACAAAGCATATCTGCTTTGAAAGAGAATGATCTAGTGAGGGTTTACTGTCAATTCCCAGGAATGTCCGAAGAAGTCGGGACTCTTTCAATTGTGCGCAATGTCAGAAGAGAAAAGGAGCAGTTTTCAATCGGAACCGAGTTCCAGAATATTTCCAAGGCTTTTTTGACGCCCTTGATGCATTTTTTATATTCCATAGAAGATTTTTCTTAGATATTCCTCAAGAATCAAGCAAACACTAAAATGCGATTGGTGGAGCTGAGGGGGATCGAACCCCTGACCTCATGGCTGCCAGCCATGCGCTCTCCCAGCTGAGCTACAGCCCCATATCGGAAGATGTACTTAAATAATAGATTGCAGTGTCTGTGTCAACAAAAAAATTTTTACTGAGTTATTTTATTTGCTGATATGGCTATGCTTCAAATAATAAAATATTGACACAGGCTTTTGTGAAAAGATATTATGCTATGTTTATTTTATAATTACCTTTTTTAGGAGCACTAAGGAGAAAGTAATGCTGAGCTATTTGCGGGAAAATACCGGAAACTGGATCATTAAGATATTTCTTGGGATTATTGTAATTGTATTTGTCTTTTTAGGAGTTGGGTCTTTTGGATCAAAAAAAGGAAATTCAATTGCAACAGTGAATGATGAACCTATAACCATCAAGGAATATCAGCAGACATATAAGTCTATTGTTGACCAGTATCAAGCCCAGTTTGGAAAAGATTTGAATGAAGACGTCTTAAAAGCTTTCCACATCAAGCAGCAAGCACTTGATGTATTGATCAATCAAAAGATGATTCTTTCTGAAGCAAATAAGCTTAAAATTGAAGTGTCGGCAAAAGAACTTAAGGATTCTCTGGTTTCATTCAAAGCATTTCAGAAAGACGGTGTGTTTGATATGGATCTATATAAAGCCGTTTTAAAACGTGAATCATTTAGCCCTGAAACCTTTGAGCAGTTACAGAGGGTTTCATTGCAAGAGAATAAATTTAAATCCGTCATACAAAGTGCAATTAATGTGTCTGATCTTGAAGCAAGGAACTGGTATCGGTTTCTGAACATGAAAATGGCAGTGGAGTATATATTTTTTGATCCCAAAAAACACAAAGATATTCATCCTGACAATGAACAGATAAAGCAATATTATTCAGACAACATCGATAAATATAAATCCGAACCAAAGATTAAAGCATTGTATATAAATTTTCTACCTGATGATTATAAAGATAAAACAATCATAACTGAAGCTCAGATTAAAGACTATTACGACCAGCATCAAAAAGAATTTAAAATTCCCGAGACCGTTGAAGCCGGCCATATTCTGATAAAACTTGATGAAAACGCTGCAGAAGATGTGGTTAAGGAAACTGAAAGGCGAGCGCTTGATATATATGACAAGGCAAAAGGAGGAGAGTCTTTTGAAACACTTGCCAAAGAATATTCAGAAGATTCTTCAAAAGCAAATGGCGGATACTTGGGCAAGTTTGAAAAGCAACAGTTAGTCAAACCTTTTGCGGATCAGGCTTTTTCCATGAAAGCAGGAGAAATCGGTAAGCCTGTAAGAACGATGTTTGGTTGGCATATTATAAACCTTATTTCTCGTACTGGTGCGACTACGCCGACCTTGGCTCAGGTGTCGGAAAAAATAAGGCAGACCCTTGAAAAACAGGAAATGCAGAATTCAGCATATTTAAAGGCAGGCGAAGCCTTGGATGCAGTCGTTGACGGAGATGATTTTGATCAGGTTGCACGTATTGCCGGCAAAAAAATTGTTGAAACAGGAGAATTCAACAGCAATGGTGAGGGGCTTGATATCATAGATAATAAAGAGTTTGCAAAAATTGCGTTTGGTCTTACCGTTGACAATATCAGCGATATTAAACAAATCGGAGACTCCTTTTATCTGATTAAACCGGTTCAGAAAATTGATCCGGCTGTCCAGGAACTCGAGCAGGTAAAAGAAAAAGTGATTACGGATCTTACAGAAAATCTCCAAAAAATGAAGGCAAAGGAAGATGCACAGTCCTTCCTTGAAAAAACAAAAGATATGGAAACTGTATCACAATTGGCCAAAGACAATAATCTTGAACTTAAAACCACCTCACTGTTTTCCAGAAACTCAGGTATCGAAAATATTGGAAATTCTACTGAATTCATTCAGGCCTGCTTTTCATTAAATGAAAAGCACAAAATTTATCCTGAAATCATTGAAACTGAATTGGGTTATTATCTTATCGGATTTAAAGAAAAAAAATTGCCGGAAGATAATGAGGCCTTGGATGATTTAAAAAATCTTAAAAACCAAATTGCCGGGAGAAAACAAAGTCTGTTTTTTCAGGCATGGATAAATGAATTAAAAAAACAGTATACAATCCATTATGACCCACAAATTTTGAATTGATATTCTCTTTGAATAGAAAAATCATTATTGTCAAGACGGTTGCCTTTTGTTTTTTACTGATCGCCTCATGCGCACCAAGGCACATGATAATTTCGACCGGTCATGGAATTCAGACCGATCCTGCAATTATATCCGGAATTCTTCCGAACGGATTTCAATACCTGCTTATGGAAAACCCTGTCCCTGATGACAGGGTTTTTATTTATTTGAATATATTTGCCGGTTCTTTGTATGAAACTGATGAACAACAAGGTGTTGCCCATTATCTTGAACATATGCTGTTTAATGGATCAAAACATTTTAAGCCAGGAGAGTTGATAGACTATTTTCAAACCATCGGCATGGAATTTGGTTCAGACGCCAATGCACATACAGGGTTTTTTAATACGGTTTATAATTTATCACTTCCGGGCAAAGATCAAAAACACCTGGATGATGCTTTTACCGTTATTGAGGATTATGCTGAAGGGGCAAGTCTTCTTGACAGCGAAATTGATCGTGAAAGAGGTATTATCCTTGCTGAGAAACGTGAAAGAGATTCTGTTGCTTACCGGACATTTAAAAAAAAACTTGAATTCAAACTACCTCAATCACTTCTGAACCAAAGATATGCCATCGGTATTGATTCCGTTATCCGCCAGGCTGATCAAAAACTTCTTAAAGCCTATTATGACAGGTGGTATCGACCGGATAACATGGCATTGATTGTTATTGGTGATTTTGATGTAAAAATTGTAAAAAAACTTATTATTGAAAGATTTTCAAAACTGTCTATCCGTGCTTTGAACTTCAATCCGCTCCCTTCAATTGGCTGGAAAGAACATAAAAAAACAAATGCTTTCTACCACTATGAACCTGAGGCCGGCAGCACAAATATCACGCTTGAAACTCTTTCATGGAAAGAATTTGAGCCTGAGACTTTGGAGACTCTAAAATCTGAAATTTTAATGGAGATATCGAATTCAATGTTGCAAAACCGCCTGCTTAAAATGGTCAATAATCAAACAGGCGGCTTTTCTGATGTATCTGTTTTTTCCGGTAGTTTCCTTCAGAATGTTTCGATATCTTCCATTAATGCCGTCTGTGAGCCTGAAAATTGGCAAGAAACGCTTACTCATATTGAATCTGCATTGCGCCAGGGTCTTATTTACGGATTTGAAAAAAAAGAACTGGACAGGGCAAAGGCGGAATTCTTATCTGGTTTGGAGTTAGAGGTGAGCCGGTCTGAAACACAAAAAAGTCCGGAAATCGCTGATAAAATTTTGACAGCCATTAATCAAAAAGGGATGCTCATATCTGCAAAACAGAGAAAGGATATTTTAGAACCTTACATAAAATCGATATCCCTAAAAGATGCAAAGGACATTCTGGCTAAACTATGGCATAGTGACCCTATACTTATTACTTTGGCCGGGAATGCTTCACTCAGTGGTGATGATCCTGCAGCTGAAATTCTTGATGTATACAAGAAAACTAGTTTGGAGCCAATTAGCCAATATAGTCAATCCGAATCAAAAGCATTCCCTTACCTTGTTATACCTGATGCTTCCACAGCCTTAATCAAAAAAAGAGAAGATAATGTCCATGGCCTCGGTATCACAACAGTTGATTTTAAAAATAATATCCGGCTGAATTTAAAACCGACCGATTATAAGAAAAACGAGATTTTATTCAAGGTTTGTTTTGGAGAAGGTAAAAAATCAGAACCTTATACAAAACCAGGGTTGTCATATATTAGTGAATCCGTCATAAATAAAAGCGGCCTGGGACAACTGAATGCTGACCAGATGGAAGAAGCCCTTTCCGGGCGTAAAATCAATATTAACTTTGATATTAGCGAAAATTATTTTTCTTTTTCCGGTTCAAGTGATCCCGAAGAAATTGAGCTTTTATTTCAACTGATTTATCATTATCTTAAAGACCCTGGATTTAGAAAAGAAGCTCTCGATCTTTCAAAGATTCATTATCAGCAGATGTATGACACTCTTTTAAGAAAACCCGAAGGAATTATGCAGATCAAAGGAGACCTTTTTCTTGCGGGTAATGATTCCCGATTTGGTTTGCCTGAGCCCTCAAAGGTTGATCAGTATTCCGTAAAAGATGTAATGGAATGGTTAACCCCATATTTTAAAAATTCACCAGTTGAAGTTTCAATTATTGGAGATATCGATATCGATAAAATCATGTCCCTTGCCCATAATTACATTGGAACATTAAATAAAAAAGAAGAAGGTATAAATATAAAGTCCTATCTTGGACAAATCAATTTTCCAGAGGGTGAAATGCTTGATCTGAAAATTGAAACAAAAATTGAGGCAGGGGTTGTGCACGTCGCTTTTTTGACAGATGATTTCAGGAATATTGCTCAGACCCGGAGGTTATTGATTCTATCCAAGGTATTTGCAGAAAAACTAAGGCTTTTGATTCGGGAAGAACTTGGAGAAACATATTCTCCCTATGTGTATAATGCTCCTTCTTTGATTTTTGATCATTATGGAATCCTGCATGTCATCGTTAATGCAAAACCTGAAAGGCATGAATTTGTTTATCGGAAAATAGTAGAAATAATTAATTTATTAACTTTGAAAATGATTTCCGAAAAGGATATGAATAATGCATTAAAACCTTTTATCAATCACCTTGAAGTATATGTAAAAACAAATGAATATTGGTTGAATTCCGTTATGGCGAATTCATATATTTATCCACAAAAATTTGAATGGGCGGGAAATCTGATAGATGACTATAAATCCATAACAGTTGAAGATTTGTTTTTGCTTTCAAAAAGATATTTACAAACCCAGAAAAGAGCTTTGATAAGGATAAAATCAATCCAAAAGCAGTAGCCAAATATTAAAGGAATAAAGTTTTAAAAATTGGTAACAGGCTCAAAATAGATTATTCCCATAATTTATAAAAATATTCTATGAGAGTTTTTCAATCTGTTCGGACACATTGTTCCGAAGATAATAGTCAAGATCAAAAAGCTGTTTAAAGCTTAGATCTGAAAATTGCACATGCCTTTTTCTGATTTTCATGGAACTAAAAGACGGTGCATTTGTTATTTCATAATCTGAAATGGTTGTGAATGGTAGATCCCCAACATAATATCCCATACTGCTTAAAAAAATTGTTTCTTCCGGGGTTTGCTGAAAATCTGCATCATCGCTGGTCGTATCAATATATTTAAAAGACAGTCCACCCATACTGATATCAATAACCTGGCCCAGTTTATGGGAATGAGGGCTGATAGCTGCATAGGCGCCTTCAACAGCTTTGTACCGTTTGTGTCTTCTTCTTTCAATAGTTCTTTTTCTGCCTACCATGGATGTAATTTCCTTATCAAAATTGACAATATTAAGATTAATAGATTTACTGCACAAAACATGCCATTTATTCAATTTGGCGTTCTATTATAACCATTATAGACAAAATGTTTATAATATCAAATAGATAAAATCAAGATCCGTCAATATTATTTTTAATTTCCTGAAATAAATATCAAAAACATGATGCACTTAGATTGCCTTTTCTAAACTTGAGACAGATTTGTGGAAAAATTGGTTATAATATTAGGTATTAATTTTCCTAAAAGATTACATTTTTTCCTCAAATTGCTTTTGCGCCCTGTTTTTTCGAACATTGTCCGGAGTAAAAATCCTGCCGCTAACGGCAAGGTAGACCCCTTTTTTTAATACTTGAACTGCAGCAACGGCAAATCCTATATTGAACATAGCATCACTGGTCTTGAATTTTGCGGGCTCCATGGCTCCAGTAAGCACGATTACCTTATCATTAAAAGAGCGACTAAGAAGGGCGATTGCTGTTTCAACCATTGTATCTGTTCCGTGGGTAATAACGATTTTATCATTGACATCATCCTGTATGGCTCTTGAAATGAGCTGCCGGTCCTGTTCCGTCATGTCAATGGAATCTTTTTTCAATAAAGGGGTTATTTCATATTTGAAATTAACTCTGGCATTTTGCAGGATATCGCCTATGTTTGAATCTCCAACCTCATACCTGCTCAATGCATCAAAATAAACTTTATCAATGGTTCCGCCAACAGAAAAAAATTTTATTTTCATTTTAACCTCACAGTTTTAATTGTCTTGCCCTGATGGTTTCAATTTATTTAGCAACGATATCGAAATATCATAACTAAACCCCCTGTATTTTAGAAAATTCAAGATTTTTTTATTTAATTTCTGACTATCAAGATGTGCCCATAATTGAATCTTTAACTCAAGGGCTTTTAAAGCAAGATCGGGATCATCATATGCTTTTAACACATCCTCAATGACAGAGGACTCAATCCCTTTTTTATGAAGCTCATATGTAAGGGCAAACTTAGATTTCGGTTTATTATGAGTCCTGCTTTCAACAAAGCTTTCTGCAAAAGCTCCGTCATCAAGGTATTTTTCTTTTAAAAGGGTTTCAATGATATGGTTTACAATGTTTTCATCAAAGCTTTTCTTTGTAAGGTATTCATGCATTTCATAAATTGATCTGGGTTTATGGGCTAAATACCTTAGCGCCAGTTCCAGAGCCTTTTTATTCTCCCGGTGTGGATCAATCTTTTGATTTTTCATCATTAGATATCTTATCCAATAATTTTACAGGCGTTTTTAAAAGGTTTGTCATCATATTGAGCAAACCCTCTCCAACGGCTGAAGGATGCAAGGGAACGACCGTGGGATCGGAAATTTTTCCAACAGCTTTTACAGGAAAAGAGACAAGGTTTCCATCAAGCAGCGTGCTGATAACCGGTATTTTTTCAATAATCAGATCTACAGTTTTAAATGGGGCGACAAGACAGGTCAAATCAATATTATCATTTATAAAATCGATACGGCCGTTGAAAATAATGGTCATATCTTTACCGTCAACAATCGCTTTTGTTATATAAAGAATGCTGTCCTTTATATCCGCGTTAATGGTAATAGTTTTATAGGCAAAGCCCTTTTGAGTAATGTCCGGTATACTGCCTCTAAAAAAACTGGATACATTCAGGACCGAGAGGATTCTTGAAAGAAGTGTCAATTTGTAGACACGCCCTTCTTCGGCCTTGAAAGATATCGAGCCTTTTAAAGTATTTAAAAAATATTTTTTTTTTGCATCTGATATAAGTTCTCCTGTTAAAGTATATCTGCCATCCATAAAATCATTTTTCTTGAAAAGGCAGGTCAGAAGATTTTGAATATTCTCTTTGTTATCGGCTTTAAATGGGATCTTGGCATATATCCTGTCTTTTACAAGATTGATAAATCCTTTTGTCTCAAAATCACACAAAAGGGCATTATTTATCCGGATATCAGTATCACCATTCCTAAAAGAGATTTCAGAGTCAATATCTTTTAGGATCCAATGATTTATGATGAGGTTTTCAGTTTTAAATTTAATTGTGTTATTTGAGAAGAATTGGTTTTTTGTTGAGAAAGAGTTCTGAGATAAAAAAGAAGAGAAGTTTATTTTTTTGGTTAGAATATTAATTGTTGAATCTTTATCTGTGTGAATTAATACAGCTTCTTCTTCTGTAAGATCATTTATTTTTTTTTCCAGATAGCTTTCAGGGATCAATAATTTATTGAGTGTTTTTGTGTTTAGTATTCCGGAAAAATCAGAAAAAGTCTTATCTGTGTCAGGATGCAGGGCAATAACTGCATTTGAAAATCCAGGATCCTGAAGTATTATTTTCTTCATAGCTAACGATTTAAGGTTATCCCCTTCTAATTCAATTTTCAGTCTTTGTCCGTCCGGGAAATGGAGATCACCGTTCATCACTGCTTTCTCAGCGTTGATGTGGAATTGGCCATTTTCCAAATCCAATGGGGTCCGGAAGCTTTCAAGATATTTTTTTTCTAAAAAAGGTTCCAGCCATGAAAGGTTATGAATTTTCGTAAAAATATCTTTTAGACTTAAATCGTTGTCAGACACACGATACTGGCATGAAAGATTTTCAATCTGTCTTTGATTCGATCTTGTTGTCAAATTTAGATAGCCAGCTTTCCCTGTAATATCATAAGACCATTTTCCCGGTTGTAAAATCGGACCGGACAATCGGATTGAGTCTATATCAATTATGCCGCTGCCTTTCTTAAGGGGTGACAGGAAATTCTCCGTTTTTTTATTGGACATCAGAAAAGGAAGAGCCGACTCAAGGAAGAGTTGACCGGAACCGGACTGAATGATTATTTCCGGTGCTTCTTTAAAATTCAGGCTGATATTCAGATCTTCTATATTAACCCCGGCCATTGTTCCTTTAATATGATTTAAAAGAGCAGTTTGGGCGTCATATTTTAAATTCATTCTTTCAATAGAAATAACACCCGGTATCCGGCTATAATTCCCTTTTATTAAAAAATCGCCTGAATCAATCTTAACATCAAGGTCTTTTGACTTGGCTGGAATTAATAGGTTTAATTTTACATTCGACCGACCAGTGATGTTATGAACTTTTGCTAATTCTTTTGCCAGAATGGTATCTGGTAAAAGCAGCCCTATGGTTTCAGGAACCATTGAAAGATCAACATCCAATAGAAAAGCACCGTTAAACGGAATATGGTCGAAACCTAAAAGATTAACGCTCAATTGCCCCTGTTTAATCACGGAAGAATCTATACTGGCCCCGGATGTCGTAATATCAAGAATACCCTGATGAATTTTTGCGTTTCCTTCTATTTTGGAAGCGACCAAATGGGTGCCTGGAATTTTTACCTCTCCATTTTCTATTTTCCCCTTTAATTCCAAATTTCCTGCTTGAAAAAGAAGATTCAAATCATCAGCCATAAAAGATACATTAATTTCCGGTGAAATCCCATTGTGAAGGATATTAAACAGTTCATTTACAAATTCATTATTTTTAAAGACCGATAAAGACATCTTTTTCGCCTGATCAATATGGATATTGTTTCCGGTAAATTGAATTTCATATTTTTTTTGTACCGGGTCTGAAGAAAAATGAATGGATACCGTGCCGTCCGGGTAATCCATTTTAAAAGATTTAATATCCAGTTGATAGGCATTATCCGAAAGCCTGAAAAAAAAATCAATGGCTTTAGAATCAAAGATAAGTTCCTTGTTTGAGGACCGGATGCCTATGTCTTGGGCATTTAATTCCCCTTGGATTTCAAAATCAGAATTAATTTTAGCTGTAAGTGTTAATTGATTAAATACCGCTGACTCTATGTCAAGATATTGATCCAAGGAATTCACAGATAAATCATTGGTTTTTAGCTCAAGTTCTTTTATGGTTGCGTTGAAAAGAATATCATTTGTTTCTCTCGACAAGAAAAGAGTTCCATCCATGCGTTTAAAAAAGGGGGAGACGGCATTCTCAATTTTTAATTCTAAAATCTGTTGGCCTTCAGATAACAGTGCGAAGACTCTCTTAAATTCATTTTTTAATTCATTCGGCTGGAATCTTAGAGGGGATTCAGACTGTTGCGATTTCATGGATGAGAAACTTATCTTTGGGTCTTGTAAAAAAATTTGGCTGATAGCGATTCTGCCATGCAAAAGATTTTGAAGATCCAAATCACATTTTAATCGGCTGATTTGAACATTAATTGTTTTATCAGGGATTAAGGTGAAATCTTTTAGAATAATACCCGGTTTTGGGAACAGTTTTAATGAGATATGAAATGGGTCGATATGGACGCTTGTTTTTTCGAGAATCAGTGAAGACGCTTTATCCTTCAGATAGTTAGTATTAACAGCAAAATGAATGAGATAAGGAATCACTATAATAAAAAAGAGAGCTGATACAAATAAAGAAAAGAGTATTTTTCCCTTTCCTGTTTTTAGAGTATGTTTCAGTCAATACCTCAATTATTAAAACACTGATTCACAGGTTTGTTAGCTGTTGCATTGGGTTATTGCCATGAAAGTCCAAGAGTTTTTGAAAAATTAATAAAATCACTCATCACAAGATAGGTCTGGTTCATCAGGATTGCTTTTACATCTTCAATTCCGGCATCTTCCTGGTCCGTCTTTTCAATCGGCTTTTTACCAATGGTTTTTAAATACTCATTTTTTAAATCAAGTTCAGTTTTCTCATATTTATTTTTTCTTAATTTCCGTGTTTCCAGATTTAATGAAAGTGCCTCTTTTGAATTCAACTCATCTGCCATTTCAATTCTTTTTTTCAAATAATTCAACCCAGGATCTTTCCATGATCTCTCTTTATATTGTTCTAAAAGGTTTCTATTTATCTCGTCAAGGGGCGGGTATGAACTATAAGTCGTTTTCATGCTCTGATCCCATGGAAGGGAACCATCCAGAGAGCTTTCTCCTGTATCTTCAATTTTGTAAAGCTGAGGATATTGCAGATCCGGTGTGACCCCAAGGTTCTGCGTGCTTTCTCCGGATACCCGGTAAAATTTTGCGCTGGTGATCTTGAGTTTGCCGTCCCCAAGCGGCTGCAATTCCTGAACTGTGCCTTTTCCAAAGCTTCTTGTGCCAACGATGATGCCCCTGTGATAATCTTTGATAGCCCCGGCAAAGATTTCCGAAGCAGACGCACTCATTCTATTGATTAGTACCATAAGTGGTCCTGAGTATTCAATGGAAGGATTTTCATCGTAGAGTCTTGAAATCCTGCTTTTTGTTTTGATTTGAACCGTAGGACCTGTTTTCAGAAAAAGACCGGTCAGTTCGTTGGCTTCTTTCAGGGAACCTCCGCCATTGTCTCTTAAGTCAATGATCAACCCGTCAATATTCTCCTGTTTTAATTCAAAAAGCAGTTTTTTGACATCTTTGGTCGTGCTTTTATAGTCCTGATCTCCTTTGTTGAAAGCATTAAAATCCAGATAAAATGTGGGAATCTCGATAATACCGATTTTGAATGGGGAATTATTATTGGAGGAAGATAGAGTAATGATATTTTTTTTAGCAGCTTGTTCCTCTAATTTAACCTTTTCTCTTTTTATTTGAATTGTTTTTGTTGAGTCGTTTTTTTGAGCAGGTATGATTTTTAAACGCACAAAAGTATCTTTCGGTCCTCTGATCATTTTTACGACAGTATCAATTCGTTGACCGACGGCATCTTTTATTTCGCCTTTCTCTCCTTGCCCCACCCCAATGATTTTATCACCGGGCATGAGCAACTGTGATTTATCGGCAGGTCCTTTGGGTATTAACCGGACAACCTTGGTAAATTCATATTCATTTTGAAGGACGGCGCCAATACCTTCAAGAGACAGGCTCATATGAATATCGAAATCCTCTGAAGCATTGGGCGGGAAATATTGGGTATGAGGATCAAAACTGCTTGTGACACTGTTCATAAAAACCTGAAAAATATCACCTGCATTGGTCTGTAAAAGATGCTTCAGCCTGTTTGAATAGGTTTTTTTAAGTGTGTCGGTAATGGAGGCTTTATCCTGATTATCAAGAATCAATGAAATGATATGATTTTTAAGGTCTTTTTTCCACAATAGATAAAGCGATTGCTTATCCGGTTTCCACTGCAGAAGAGCTTCGTCAATAACCATGGATTCATCCTGGGTGAAATCAAGATCTTTTTCCCAAGTTTGGATTAATAATGAAATATATTTGAATTTTTCTTTAGATCGGGCCATATATAAATTGAAAATTTCAAAGGCCATTTGCAGGTTTCCTTTTTTCAACTCATTATCAAATCGAAATTGATACTGATTAAACTGATTGATATCGGGAAGTGTGAATAGCTGTTTCATAGGGTCAAGCTGTTTGATATAACGATTCAGAATATTAGAGGACATTTCATTATCCAGTGTTTTTCCAGAATAATGATTTCGCTCCAGGGCCTGTATGATATTAATGCATTGGGATGAATATTCCGGTTTAGGGGTGATAATAGCTGAGGGTTGCGCCCATAGTGCTGAGGTAAAAAAGGTAACAACTATGATGGATAGAAGATATTTACTCAATATTGAAATATCGAAACGATTCCTGTTATGGTGTCTCATTTTCATAATCCTTTGGGGTTTCAAAACTTATTTTTCCTATTTTACCAGCTCTGAGCTCCCGGATCAATGTTTCAGAGGCTTTTTGATAATCGATGACTCCTCCTTTTTTTAAACATCCTCTCGCTGCCCCGATTTTTTCGATAAGCAGGGTTGGATCATCCGGGACGGTATTCATAAATGAATACCGATCCATCAATAAATGAGAATATCTCCTGATCAACATAGCGGCTGCAAATAATGCAATTTCTCTATAGTCAAAAGCCGTATCGGATATTGCACCGCTGACAGCCAGAAGGTATGCTTTTTCCTTTGGCTGAATTATGGGTGATAAGATTCCGGGTGTGTCATAAATATCGATATTATTTGGCAGACCGGTTCGCTGCGGATGTCTTGTAATCGCAGGCGTATTGCCTGTTTTAGCAATTTTTTTCCCGGAAAGGGTGTTTAAAATAGTGGATTTCCCTGTGTTAGGTATGCCTAAAACCATGATTTTCAATTTTCTTGCTTTATTTCTACTGGTTTTTTTTACACAATCATTCAATGCGTGAAACACATGGGTTGGTTGTATCCCGCAAATTGAAACAGCCGGAATCCGGTTTTTTTGAAAATACTCAAGCCACAGAATCGTCTCTTCAGGATCAGCAAGATCGGTTTTATTTAATACCTTGAGTCTGAATTTATTTTTACAGAGTTTATCCACAAAAGGGTTGGCACTTGAGAAGGGCAGCCTTGCATCTAAAATTTCCAGAACAGCGTCTACACTTGATATTTCCTTTATAAGCAAATTTTCCGTTTCAAGCATATGTCCTGGAAACCACTGAATTGTCATATCAAACGCTTCTCTTTTTCGGGTGGAATTGTTGTATCCATACAACCTATGGATCAATTAGAAATTATCAAGTAATTTCTTGATCAGGAAAGAATTTGTTGAAATGATTCCTTTTTCAGGAAAATGAACACTACCGTCAAAATCACAGACCACGCCCCCGGCTTTTTCTACAATAAATGCGCCTGCCGCAATATCATATGTGTTAAGATTCATTTCCCAGTATCCGTCAAGTTTTCCACAGGCTACATAACATAGATCAATGGCAGCCGATCCAAATCTCCGGATATCCCTGAGTTGTGGGACAATCTTGTTGAAGTAGGAAAGGTTATTATGTTCGGCATCTGCTCTCAGGCAAGCAAATCCTGTTGCCATAACACTGTTGATAAGGTCGTTTGTACCGGAAACACGGATTGGCTGTCCATTCAAAAAAGCGCCGGTGCTTTTTTCGGCATAAAACAATTCATCCAAGCGGGGGGCATATACTGCACCACAAATGACTTGACCTTGATACTGTATGGCAATACTGACGGAATAAAATGGCTGCTGGTGAAAAAAGGAAGTTGTTCCGTCAATAGGATCAATGATCCACAGATAATCCGATGAAAACCCGCTTCTCCCGGTCTCTTCGCCTAGAATATCGTGTGTTGGATATTTTATTCTGATCTTTTCAATAATAAAATTTTCTATTTTTTTATCAATGGTTGTGACCAGATCTTTTCTATTCTTAAAATCCACATCAGCCGGTAAAAGATGGTGCTGCTCCTCTTTACAGATGATTCCTGCCTGTTGTATGAGATTTTTCAAAAATGTTATCAATGTTGTACCTAAATAATATGGAGGTTGATTTAACCTTGGTTCTATGCAGCGGATGGAGTATCGGTTGAATTCTCTTTTTTAGGTTTCTGCTGTTTTTTAAAACAGGTTTTATCTTCTCTAATGATTGCACATAATTTGTGGTTGTGTAATTCTTTGCAGGTCGCATGGTTATAGAGAGGGCATTCCGGGTATTGTTTAGACATTTTCATTCCTTTATATGTTTCCCCAAAGAATGTGTAACTTATACCTTAATTCCGGCATGCTTTCAACCCATTTTCCGTGATAAATCTGTCCGATACACACAGGGAGGAAAGGCAGAACAGGAAATCAATCAATTCCGGAACCGATATGGGCTGGTTAAAACCGCCAAGGTGAGGACCGGTATTCAGAATTATATCCTTTTCAGCTTTAGGGATGGTTTTCACAAGGGAAACATCATATCCTCTGGATAATAAAAAATTTTCAAAATCCTCTTCACTCATGTTAATCTGATCCTGAATACGGAGAATTTCTTCCATATGATGATCAATCCCCATATTTTCAATGAGACGGTCAATCAAGTTTTCATTTAAAAATTTGGGTAGATTCTCCAGGAGAAGACCGGTAACTCCGTGATAATAATTCGTTACGACTTCGGTGATCAATTCAATAAATAGATCTCTGTCAAAAAGACTCCGTAAATCCAACGGTTTCCCATTTTCATCTGACCCTCTTTTTTCAGGGGCCTTGTTTCTAAAAAAGCTGCCCATGACAAGAATAAAGCCGAGTATATGTTCACCTATGAAATGCCGCAGCTCTTTTATATTTTTTAGAGGTATCAGATGTTCAAAATCCCTTAAGCCGGATTTTGCAAAATTCGGGTAGTGGCATGATTCAAGCCATTTATCCAGCCGCCCGCCTTGTTCCCAGATATACAGACCATGATCCTGACGCCTGGTCTGCTGAGCCCGGTTGTGAAATAAGGGGATGATTGCAGTATGGATGATTCCCATGGAGGTCAGCCTCCCAAGCAACCATGCATTCCGCCGGTAAACTTCTTTTATCGTTTTTTTTTGATCCTGAAAATGACAGGGCTCATTTGCATAATGAAAATAGTCTTTTTCTGCAATAAACATAATTGCAAGACAGTCAGGATGTATTTCCTTATTGTCCAGAATAAAATCCGGTACTGAATTCAGCTTGAAGATATATTTTTTTTGAATACAGACAGGAACAGGTATAAAAAAAACTGATTCACGGCATGGGGGATTAGTATTCAAAAAAGAAAGCCACTCAGCTTCCCTGACTAAGTCCTTTATGTTTTCTTTTGTTCTGGCAAATTTGATACAGGCAATTTTTTCGTATTTTACCTGATATATAAGGGTTCTGCCTTGCCAGCGGCAGGATTTTGCATCCAAAATTTCCTGGGTGGCGAGAAATGAATCAAAAGATATTGAAGCAGACTCTGTACTGTATTTTTCTTTAATATCCGGTCCGGTAATGTTTAAAGGTAAAGTACCCAGCGCTTCAGAGACTGCACGATGCTTTTTTCCCGAACTTGACACGAGAAGATCCTTAAGACCTGTCAGAACAGAGAAAGACAAGGGGTGTGTAACATCTGTGGATAAATGGATCAGCGCATCTGCAGCTTCCTTATAAAGAAAAAAAACCTGTTTCTGTGATTCATGATGCTGTGATCTAAGAACAGAAAAAAGTGCATCAATGGTTTGATCTCTGATTGAGGCTGATGATTTTTTAATATGAAAGAAAAGATATTGAACAGCCAGGTATGCAGCCGAAAAATCATTTTTTTGATCTAATAGCTGCCGTTCAGTCTGGACTCGGCTGTTATTTGTTTCTGAAAGGACTTCCAAGGCAATTCATATCAGAGCATTAATCTGTTAATGGTTTCTGTTTGATGGTTGTAGGATTGGATGAGTCAATATTAACCTGAGGTTTTAGTTTCACCGGTTCTGATACAGGTGTTTTTTGATGTACTGGGGATGAGGCATTGCTTAATGCATCCACATCTTTCTGGAGTCTCGATAAATTAGTGGTCAATTTCAGATCAAGGGTTTGAACCTGTTTGTCAAGCTTTGTGATATTAATGGAAAGCTCTTCCTTTAACAGTCTTATTTTTTCATCCAGCTTGACTTGGGAGATGCTGTCCAGTTCTACTTTTTTAAGCTTTTTATCCATTAAGCTTAATTCTTTGTGTAATTCCCCAAGGCCTGCAAGCTTTGTATCTAATTCTTTTTTAAAGTTTGAAATCTCTTCTTTGGAGTGTTTGATGTTTTTTTCCACTTCACCTTGTATACCGGCCTGTGCAGAATCCAGTTCTTTATTGAACTTTTCAATGGTCTGCAAAGTGAGCTTATTCTGGTTTGTATTGTTGGAAATTCTTGCATCAAGCTTGGCCAATTGATCATTAATCGCTGAACCGTCAGCCTTTGAAGTAGTTAATTTTGAAATCTGGCCTTCAAGGCCTACGGTTTTTTTATCCATTGATTCAAGGTCAAACCGGTTTTTTTCAGCTTTGACATCAAGGGCACTGATTTGCTCTTGAAATTGCTGGGAGGCTTTTTCAGCCTCGCTTTGTTTATTGAGATTTGCATCAATGATTTTTCCTCTTATATCCAGATAGACAAATAAAACAATAAGCCCCATTAAACAGGGGAGGATAAAGGAAATCAGGGTGATTCTTTTTGATAAGGTTTCAATCTTAATATGGTTGATGTCCGGATGGTATATGGGTGTTTCTGTTTCTCTGCCGGATTTAGTGTCCAACAGTTCTTCATCCTCATTAAAATCGGGTAAACCAGGTCTAAAATCTTTTAGGTTCATAAAAGTTGCTTTCTATTTCGTTTCTGTTCATTTTTATTCCCATTCAATTGTGCCTGGCGGTTTTGAAGTAATATCAAAAACAACTCTGTTGATATTTTCCACTTCATTGATAATTCTATTGGATATTTTACCCAGAAGATCATGGGGTAATTTTGCCCAGTCAGCCGTCATGGCATCATTACTGGTGACGGCCCGTATGGCAATGCAGTTGGCAAAGGTTCGTTTATCTCCCATGACCCCAACGCTTTTCACAGGAAGAAGAACCGCAAAGGACTGCCATAATTCCCTGTAAAGCCCGGCCTTCCTAACTTCTTCCAGCAATATGGCATCTGCTTCTCTCAAAATTTCAAGACGGAACGTCGTAATTTCACCCATGATTCTTATGGCAAGTCCCGGTCCTGGAAAGGGTTGTCGCCATATCAGGTCATCATAAATACCCAGTTCAGCACCAAGCTTTCTGACTTCATCCTTGAAAAGAAGCTGCAAAGGTTCAATCAGTTTTAGTTTCATTTTTTCCGGAAGCCCGCCCACATTATGATGGGATTTAATGATGGACGTAGGGCCGCCAAAAGCTGATTTTGATTCAATAATATCAGGATAAAGGGTTCCCTGGCCAAGAAATTCAGCCCCTTCAATCTTTGCAGCCTCTGTTTCAAATACCTCAATAAAAAGGCTGCCGATAATTTTCCGTTTTTTTTCAGGATCGGTTATGCCGGTTAATCCGGATAAAAATTTATCTTTTGCATCTACAAAGCTGATATTAAGATCAAGGTTCTTTATCAGACTAATTTCAAGTGCTTCTTTTTCATTTTTTCTTAAAAGCCCGTTATCAACAAAAATGCAAAAAAGATTTTTTCCAATGGCTTTATGAATCAGTGTTGCAGCAACAGAAGAGTCTACACCACCGGAGAGTCCCATGATCACCTTTTTATCACCCACTGTATCTTTTATCTGGGAAACGGCACCATCACAAAACGATTTCATGGTCCAGCTCTTTGTGCATTGGCAGACATCAAATAAAAAATGGCCGATCATTTTAGAACCATTAATGGAATGCTCGACTTCAGGGTGAAGTTGAAGCCCGTAAAATTTTTGTTTATGATTAGCTATGGCCGCAATCGGCGTGTTTTCAGTGGAAGCGGTAGCCACAAAATTATCCGGCAGCTTCATGGCTGAGTCACCATGGCTCATCCAGCATTGAAACCCGCTACCCATATCTTTGAACAAAGGATCAGATTCTATTATCTTCAGATTAGCAAACCCGTATTCCCTTTTTTCCGCTTTTTTAATTTTTCCACCCAGTGCATGAACCATATAGTGCATACCGTAACAGATTCCCAGAATAGGGACCCCAAGATCAAAAAGTGATCTGTCGATAGTCGGGCTGTTGTCTTCATATATACTTGAGGGACCGCCGGAAAGAATGATTCCCTGGGGGTGAAGACTTCTGATTTTTGACACACTTATATCGGAAGGCTCAACCTGGCAATAAACATTATGTTCACGAACCCTTCTTGCAATAAGCTGGTTGAATTGAGAACCAAAATCAATAACAATTATCATGAAATTATTCCTGTTTGATATTTTTTCTAAACCACAATATTTCCTATAAAGCGGTCAAAAAAGCAAGTTGTTTTTACCCGATAGTTGCCATTTAACAATTAATATGATTAAAGAAGATAATGATTTGATCATCACTATTTTTTATTTGTTAAACGAGGAGTGTTACATGTATTTATCAAGTGATTTAAAAAAGGGTTTAAAATTTGAGATAGATGGAGAGCCCCATGTTGTTGTTGACTTTGAATTTAAAAAACCTGGAAAAGGGCAGGCCCTTTATAAATGTAAACTGAAAAATATGATCACCGGTGCTCAGTTTGAACGAACCTATCGTTCCGGAGAAAAATTTAAAAAGGCTGATCTTGAAGAACAGGATATGGAATATCTGTATAAGGATAAGGACACTTACTGTTTTATGAACTCATCCAATTATGAACAGCATTTTCTGACCAAAGAACAATTGGGAGATGTAACCGACCTTTTAAAGGACAATACACTTTGTACAATTCTTTTATTCAATGGTTCCCCCATAGGAGTGTCATTACCGAATTTCATTAATCTGAAAATTATAGAATCAGAGCCATGGGCAAAGGGTGATACGGCAACCGGAAGCACAAAACCTGCAATTCTTGAAACCGGATTTGAAGTACAGGTTCCGCCGTTTGTAGAAAAAGGGCAGGTTGTAAAAATTGATACCCGCACCCGCGAGTACGTTGAAAGGGTTAATGTCTGATATTCTCAGAAATGGGAAGGATAACCCCATCCGGAAAATCCTTGTTGTCGATGATGAAATAAGCCTTCGGATGGTTTTGGTCAAGGCATTTGAAAAAGCCGGGTTTCTATGCAAGGAAGCTGAAAGCGGTGAAACGGCAGTGTCCTGGATCAATAGCGAACCTTTTGATCTTGTTATTTCAGATATATCAATGCCTGGAATGGATGGCATTGAACTGGTCAAAAAATTAAAACCTCACCACCCTGAAATCGATTTTATCATTATGACCGGATATGCATCGGATTATTCCTATGTTGATATTATGGATGCCGGTGCTTCCGACTATATGACAAAACCTTTCAGCATGAATTCAGCTCTGGCAAGAATCAACAGGATTGCAAGAGAAAGAAAGAATCTGATTGATCTTAAAAGAACCAACCAGGAGTTGTGCATCGCCATTGAAAGGGCCAATATGCTTGCTAGAGAAGCCAAAGAGGCTTCCAAAGCAAAAACATTTTTTCTTGCAAGCATGAGTCATGAGATAAGGACGCCTTTGAATGGAATTGTCGGTTACACAGATATGCTTCTGGATACCCCTTTGAACGATGAACAAAAATTTTTTTTAAAAAATGCAAAATTTTCCTGTGAAACACTTCTGTCTGTTGTAAATGACATCCTTGATTTTTCAAAAGTTGAAGCTGGAAAACTGACCCTTGATGATATCGGATTTGATCCTGAAATATTGTGTTTTGATACCATTGACGCGATAAGAACCAAGGTGGATGAGGCAAAAGTCGAATTACTCTGCTCTATTTCTGATAGTGTCCCGGGTCAGGTCATAGGAGATCCTCACAGATTCCGTCAGGTTTTGCTGAACCTCTTGGGTAATGCTGTGAAATTTACAAAGGAAGGGGCAATCAAGGTTTCTATTGAGTCTGAAATGACCCGGGAGGATCAAGTAAAATTAGTCCTAAGTGTATCGGATACCGGAATTGGTATTGCAAGAAACGAATTGGAAAAAATATTCAACCCTTTTGTTCAGTCTGAAGATGATATTACCAACCGGCATGGAGGAACAGGTCTTGGGCTTGCCATCAGCAGAAATATAGCTAAAAGGATGGGGGGGGATATATGGGCCAATAGCGAAATACATAAAGGGTCAATTTTTTATTTTACTGCCTGTTTTAAACCAGGGGAAAATAAAAAACTAAAACGAATCAGACCTGCACGGTTGAATGGGAAAAAGGTATTGCTCTCAACCAGTTCAGAGGAAACCTGTCAAATATTGCATCATGAGCTAAAGCTTGCGGGTATGGAAGTTACCCATGTCATTTTGCCGGAGCTCGAATTTGAGCTTAAAAAAGATATGGAAAAAATCTATGATATTGCCATCATAGATTTTGGAAAAATTGTTAAGATTTCAGCAAATGATTTCACCCGTAAAATTACAGATATTCATCCTGATCGATATTCATTTGATTTTATAGCCTGCTCAATTCCTGTTCCGGGGATTGCGGATACTTTCAATAAAACCGGATTCAAAGGGTATCTGCCGAATCCGGTATCGAAAAAGAAATTATTTGAAATGCTTTCCTATATCCTGGGAATGGAAAGTGATGATAAACTTCCAGTTTATTCGGATCAAATTGTTACGACCCACCTGCTGTCTGAAAACAAAAAATATACTGCATCCATCCTGCTTGTTGAAGATAATCCCGTCAACCAGAAAATGACGAATCTGATGCTTTCCAAAGCAGGTTATATGATTGATATTGCCGAAGACGGAAATGAAGCCGTTAAAAAATACACTTCAAAAGCTGATGCCTATGATTTGATTTTCATGGATATTAATATGCCCAAAATGGATGGATTTCAGGCTACTCAATTGATCCGCGCTTTTGAAAAGAAAAATAAAATTTTTCCAAAAATCCCGATTCTTGCACTGACGGCTAATGTTCTGGATGATTTTAAGATTAAATGTGTTGAAGCAGGAATGGATGATTTCCTGACTAAGCCCATTAAGCGGGATGTCGTTTTTCAGGCCATCCAGCACTGGGTTGGAGAGAAAAAATGACAGGTGTCATTGATGCTCTTTGAAAGCACATTCCCGGTTCGGACATTTGAGTTGTTTTCCTTCCCGCTTGCTTTCTTTTTCAATAAGATATGGGGAATCACAATCGGGGCAGGGTTTATCCACCGGTTTATCCCAGGAAGCGAACTTACAATCCGGATAATTTGAACAACCGTAAAAAATTTTCCCCCTTTTGGATTTTTTTTCAACAATATGACCTGAGCATTTTTCTTCCGGGCATTTGACCCCGATATCTACAGATTGATGATTTCCATTGATGGATTCCGTATGCTTGCAGTCGGGATACCCGGTACAGGCAAGAAAAGAACCGAATTTACCTTCTTTTTGTACCATGGGTTTCCCGCATTTTATGCAATCTTTGACCTTTGTATGATCAACAATTTTTTCCTGGATTGAAATATTGCCTTTTTCATCCCGAAGATAATTGCTGGTAAACGAACAGTCAGGATATCCGGTGCAGGCAAGAAAATGGCCATTCCGGCCAATTTTAATATTCAATTGTTTCCCACAGGACGGACAACTCAGACCGGTATCAATTCCGACCCCCTTGACACTTACCATCTGCTCGCTTGCCATATCCAGGTTTTTTTTAAAGGATGCATAAAAATCCTTTAAGAGTTGAAGCTCTTCCAATTTACCACCTTCAACATCATCCAGATTGTTTTCCATTAAGGCAGTAAAGGAAATATTCAAGATTCCGGGAAAGGATAAAACCAGAAGATCATTGACAATAAAACCAAGCTCACTTGGAATAAAAAATTTGTTTATTAATTCAACATATCCTTTATCCCGGATGACCGTGAGGATGGATGCATAGGTACTGGGTCGGCCAATCCCGTTTTTTTCCAGTTCTTTTACCAAGGATGCTTCTGTAAAGCGTGGCAAAGGTTTTGTAAAATGCTGTTTTGGGAGGATCTGCAATGTTTTTAAGGCTGAGCCTGCCTCAACTTCCGGAAGGTTCTGGATATCTTGCTCCTTTACCTCTTCCGGTGGTGAATACAGCATCATAAACCCTGGAAATTTGATGGTTGAGCCGCTGACGGAAAAAAGATATTTTCCCATAGCCTGGATCAGGATGGTTTTTTGATCAATAAGGGCTTGTGCCGTCTGAGAGGCAACAAACCGTTTCCAAATAAGATCATAGAGTCTGAACTGATCCGGTGTGAGAAAATTTTTTAATTTTTCAGGGCTATTGGAAACCGATGTGGGCCGAATGGCCTCATGGGCATCCTGCGCATTGTTTTTATTTTTAAAAAAACGGGGGGTGCTTAGTGCATAATCTGTTCCCAGTGTTTGGGAAATATAAACCTGGACTTCATTGGCTGCATCCGGAGATATTCTTGTGGAATCCGTTCTCATGTAAGTAATCAAACCTTCCGGTCCTCCGGTTCCGATTTCAATTCCTTCATAAAGCTGCTGGGCAACCACCATTGTCTTTTTGGCAGAAAATTTAAGACGGTTGATGGCATCCTGCTGAAGCTTGCTTGTAATAAATGGGGGAAGGGGATTTTTTTTAACTGTTTTGGCTTTTATTTCGCTCACAAAAAATTGAGCTTTTTCAAGATCCTGCAAAATTGCCTGTGCTTGGGATCCATTGGAAATTTTGGCTTTCTTATTATTGATTTTAATAAGTTCGGCTTTAAATTCAGGTGGCAACTGGGCCAGTAAATCTGCGGTAACTGTCCAGTATTCTTCCGGAATAAATTTTCGTATTTCTCTTTCCCTGTCACAAATTATTTTAACCGTAACCGATTGAACCCTGCCGGCACTTAAACCCCTTTGTACCTTTTGCCAGAGAAGGGGGGAAATCTGATATCCGACGAGACGATCCAGTTTTCTTCTGGCCTGCTGGGCATCATATTTATGAACATCAGGCTTTTGTGTGTTTTGAAGTGCTTCTTCAATCCCTCTTTTTGTTAATTCATGGATAAGTACCCGATGAAATGTTCTGGTCTTTGACTTCAGGATGTCCATGATATGAAAGGCAATAGCTTCGCCCTCCCGGTCAGGGTCAGGAGCAAGATAAATATCATCGGTATCCTCTGCAAGTTTTTTCAGATTTGCAATGATTTTGGATTTATCCTTTATATTTGTATAACTGGCTTTAAAATCGTTTTCAATATCAATACCCAGGGTTTTGACCGGAAGATCCCTTATGTGACCTGCACTGGCTGCAATATTAAAATCATTGCCCACATATTTTTTTAATGTTTTAATTTTAGTTGGAGACTCTACAATGATCAGGGGTTTTTTCAATGGTAATCCTCCGAAATAGAATAACAGTTACCCTGGTGACGGATTACTAACCCTTCCAATTCAAGATCAAGCAATTGAGAGGCTACGTCTGAACTGTTCATTCCGCTTTTTTCAATTATAATATCAATATGGACAGGATAAGGTTCAATAAAATCCAGAATTATAGGACGATCCTTGGAGAGGCAGGAATTATGACTTGATTCCTGCGTATCTGAAAGTATTGGAACGGTCATTTTTTTTTCATGAACGTGAATAAAATGATAGAGTTCATCAATGATATCTATTTCCGTTTCCACAAGCTTTGCTCCCTGTCTTAAAAGAGAATGGGTTCCTTCGCTTTTTTTTGATTTTATACTTCCTGGAACAGCAAATACTTCCCGGTTATAGTCTGATGCAAGCCTTGCAGTAATCAGGGACCCGCTCCTCTTCGCAGCTTCGACAACGATGCTTCCGCAGGAGAGTCCTGCGATGATGCGGTTCCGGATAGGAAAATGATGGGGGACAGGGTCTGCATCCACCTTAAATTCTGAAAAGACCGTACCGGTTTTTGCAATGGCATGGAAAAGGTCTTTATTTTCTTTTGGGTAGATTTTTTTCAGGCCTGACCCCAGCACTGCAATGGTTTTTCCGTTTGCCTTCAAAGCACCTCTGTGTGCCATGGCATCAATCCCTCGGGCAAGACCGCTGACAACCTGAAAACCTTTTATAGAAAGCTTATAAGACAGGTTTTCCGCTGTGCTGAGGCCATATGACGTAGCTGACCTGGACCCGATAATGGACACACAGGGAGATTCATTATCAAGTGAACCATAATATGTCAGAAGGGGAGGGGGGTCGGGAATCTGTTTTAAAAGATCAGGATAAAAAGAATCCACAATGGTTACAATATTGATATTATTTTTAAAAATCTGTTCCAGTTCAATTTTGGCTTTATCAATAAATAATTTATGATGGATAATGCCGTGTATGACTTTTTCCGGTATTTTTCCAACAGATCCCAGCTCGGCCTCTGAGGATGCCAATACAATTTCAGGGGACTGAAAATGATCCATCAGCCGTTTATATATGGCATTCCCTAAAAAGGGAATTTCCTTTAAGATAAACCAGGGTAAATATTTTTCAAAAGAATCCTGCATATTAAAAATGGGGATTATTTAAAATCCCCAAGTTACCCCCGGGTTTTGGGAACAATACCTGATCCTATTTTTTTTCACCAAACAAAACAATGGGGCTTGCAATAAATATGGAGGAATAGGTCCCAACAGCAATGCCGACCAGCATGGCAAAAGCAAAATTGTGAATAATCTCGCCCCCCAGAAAATATAAAGCAAGAACTACTATCAAGGTTGTGCCCGATGTCAGGATGGTTCTGGAAAGCGTTTCATTAATGCTTCTATTAAAGAGGATGGGCAATGAATCCGTAGGATTTGAACCTTTAAGATTTTCCCTGATCCGGTCAAATACGATAATGGTATCATTCAGCGAATATCCGATAATAGTCAAGAGAGCGGCAATAACCGGCAGGGAAAAATCCAGGTTCAATATGGAAAAAATGCCAATGGTAATAGTTACATCGTGAATCAGGGCAATAATTGCGCCAATGGCATATTTGAATTTGAAAATCCAGAATACCAGGAGTGAAACCACAAGGGCTGCTGCTATCAGAACAGTAATCCCAACATTAAAAACAGACAGAAAATATACTACCGTCATAATCGAACCGGCTATTACACCTGAAATTAAAAATTTATTTTCAAATCTTGCGGAAATATAGATGGTAATGAACAGCAATGTATAAAAAATAGCCAGAAGGGCTTTATTTCTTAAATCTTCACCTACCTGGGGTCCGACCATCTCTATTCGTCTGATCTCAGGAGTAATCCCGGTGGACGCCTTAACCGCCTCGGTTATAGATTGAGAAAGCCCTGAACCGGACATTTCAGACCGGATAGTCCGGATCAAATACTCGTGGTCGATATCATGTCCGAATTTTTGGATTGAAGCATCTTTTAAACCGACATTGGTTAAACCGTCACGGATTTTATCAATGGGAATTGATTCTGAAAATTTTACCTGGATCAATGTTCCTCCGGCAAAATCAATTCCATAATTGGGCCCCTTATGAACAATGAGTGATCCGATGCTGATCAGAATCAGAATAATGGACAGTATAAATCCGATTTTCCATTTGCCCATAAAGTCTATGTTAATACCAGGCTTTATAAATTCCATTCTAAATTTCCTTTATATACTTAATTTTAATGACGGTTTGTTTTTGAGAAGAATATCAAAAATCAGTTTTGAAACAATTAAAGCCGTAAACAGACTTGCCACAATTCCAAGGCTCAATGTGACGGCAAAGCCTTTAATGGGGCCTGTGCCGAACTGGTAGAGAACGGCAGCCGCAATCAGGGTTGTCACATTGGAATCCAAAATGGTCAGGGTTGCTCTTTCAAAACCTGCATGAACCGAGGCAAGGGCTGTTTTTCCGGTTCGAAGCTCTTCTCTGATTCTTTCAAAAATCAGAACATTGGCGTCTACTGCCATACCAATGGTCAGAATCATACCGGCAATACCGGGGAGGGTTAATGTGGCCTGAAAGGCGGCAAGCCCCCCGCCGATCATCAATATATTTATGATCAATGCAAGATCCGCTATAAAACCCGCCTTTTTGTAATATACAATCATGAACAGGATGACAAGAAGTCCTCCCACAATGGCGGAAAAAAGTCCCATCCGGATGGAGTCTGCCCCCAGAGTAGGACCAACCATACGTTCTTCAATGATGGTGACCGGGGCAGGCAGAGAACCGGCTCTCAAGGCAATAGCCAGATCTTTGGCTTCATTCAATGCAAAATTTCCGGTAATCACGGCCTTGCCTCCGGCTATCCGGTCCTGAATGACCGGGGCCGAGTAGACTGTTTTATCAAGAACGATGGCCAGCCGTTTATGAATGTTTTCACCAGTGATACGGTCAAATATTTTTGCTCCCTGCCTGTCAAATTCAATACCGACCTGGGGTTGCTGGTACTGATCAAATTCAACCCGGGCATTGGTAAGGAGGCTGCCGTCCAGGAGAACCCTTTTTTGGATTAAATATGGAACCTTTGTTGCTGATCCGGATTTGGAATCCATTTTGTCCTGATACAGAATTTCATCTCCAGCAGGAACAGAGCCGCTCATGGCAGCAGTTACATCTGCATCATCATCTACAAGCTGAAAGGTGAGTTGGGCGGTTTTCCCGATAAGAGCTTTTGCTCTTTCCGGGTCTTTAATTCCAGGCAGTTGTAAAAGGATTCTGTTTTCCCCCTGAATCCTGATATCCGGCTCACTCACGCCGAATTCATCAATCCGGTTTCGGATGGTTTCCAGTGCCTGGCGGGAAGCCATTTTTTTAATTTCAGCGATTTCATTTTCTGGTAATTTCAAGACATAAGAGGAAATATTATTATCTGTCCGGGATGAATCTATAATAAGATTTTTATAGTATTTGGTAAGAGCAGTTTCAAATCCTGATTTATCTTTTTCCCCCTCAAATTTGGCAAGGATGGAATTGTCATTCTGACGGGAGATGCCGGAATGTTTGGTCCCATCATCCCGAAGCTGCTTTTTGATGTCCTGAATAATTCTTTCCACCTCTGTTTCAACAGCTTTAATACTCTGGACTTCGAGAGCAAGATGCATGCCTCCCTGAAGGTCCAATCCCAAATTGATTTTCTTATGGGGCCAGCAGTTATAAAAAGTCGGCATTATCCAGACAATGGATGCCAGGGCCACGCCGATACTTAATATGATTTTAAAGGTAAACGGTTTCAATCTCTTTGCT
>Ga0156388_1049_pt1 | contig 55077 bp, 63 predicted proteins | sample RifOxyA3_FD_108032 | JGI IMG/M metagenome (GOLD analysis project Ga0156388, IMG submission 108032) | Desulfobacterales bacterium RIFOXYA12_FULL_46_15
AAAATATTTAAAATTTATTTCATGAAAAATAAATCAGACTTTTTGCTGAAACTCCACTCCTCAGCGCCTGCTATTTTTCACCGGGAATTGCTGATTAAATTCTTTGCCTGTGCTCTATATGAAATATGTAATTTTCATATGCCTTTGGGTGAGAAGCCAGGAGGGAAGATACCAGGGCTTCATCTTTAAATCAAAAAAAATCCGGCTTTACAATTTTATATGCTATCCATTATATATTAGAGACGATTGTAAAACCCTATAACCATCAGGAAAAAAATATGCAGATGCAAAAGGATAAAAGATTTTCCTCTCAGAATATCTGTAAGGCACTTATGGCTGCCCGGTTGATTTCAAGGGAACAGGCCCAGGATCTTTTAAAAAAAGAAAACAGGGTACGAACTATTCTTTTAAAACAAAAGACCAGAGGAGAGGAGGCTTCATTATCCAGGGAACAACAGGCTGATCTGATATCGTTTATAGACGTTATTCTGTATTTGAAACCGGAAAGAGACAATGAGCCTGGCAAAATTATTGACGAAGACTTGATTTATTCAACCCTGGCTGAATCATGGAAGGTTCCTTATAGAAAAATCGATCCGTTGAAGCTGGAACTTAATCTTGTCACAGGGACCATATCAAAATCTTTTGCCGCCAAACACCTGCTTTTACCATTGATGATTGAGGAAGGTAAATTGATTGTGGCAACACCTGATCCATTCAATTATGAAATAATTAAAGATGTTGAAATGGTGTCAAAGCTCAAGGTAAAAATTGTTCTAAGCTCAAAAACGGATATTGAAAAGCTTATCAGCGAATTCTTCGGATTCAGACATTCCATTGCGGCAGCAGAAGATCTTTTTTCTTCAAAAGGGATAGATATCGGTAATCTTGAGCAGTTTGTCAGTTTAAAATCTTCTGATGATTTTCCCTCCACCGACCAGCATATTGTTAATGCGGTAAATCATCTTTTCAGCTATTCTTTTGACCAGCAGGCAAGCGATATCCATATCGAGCCCAAGCGGGATGTCTGCCTTGTCAGGATGCGGATTGACGGTGTGCTTCACACAGTTTACAAACTTCCAAAAAAATTACACAATGCCGTGGTCAGCAGGATCAAATCACTTTCCAGACTCGATATGGCAGAAAAAAGAAGGCCCCAGGACGGCAGGATCAAAATGGAAAAGGATGATAAAGAGGTCGAAATCAGGGTTTCGACAATTCCTGTGGCATTTGGCGAAAAAGTAGTTTTAAGGATCATGGACCCGGATATTCTCTTCCAGGATCTTGAACATCTCGGTTTTTTTGAAGAAGATTTTGAAAGATATAAAAAACTCATCACAATGCCTTTCGGTATTGTTCTCGTGACAGGCCCAACAGGTTCCGGCAAGTCCACAACCCTTTATTCAAGCCTGAGAATGCTGTCTTCACCTGAAGTCAACATCACGACAATAGAGGACCCCATTGAAATGATTCACGAAGAGTTTAATCAAATCGCAGTTCAGGCAGCCGTTAATGTGACCTTTGGTTCAGTATTGAGAAATATCCTCCGCCAGGACCCGGATATTATTATGGTTGGTGAAATCAGAGACCTTGAAACCGCCCAGGCAGCAGTTCAGGCTGCCCTGACAGGGCATCTGGTGCTCTCCACCCTCCATACCAATGATGCTGTCACAACGATTTTCAGGCTTCTTGACCTGGGAATTCCACCTTATCTGATCCAGTCTTCTTTAAATGGGGTTGTGGCTCAGAGGCTTGTGAGGAAAATATGTCCATATTGTGCCCAGGATTTTGAAATGGATACCAGGGAGCTGGCAGATCTTGGCCTGGGAATTGACCCCCGGGGTGTTGTCAACCTTAAACATGGCAAGGGGTGTTCAAAATGCAGGAATACCGGTTATAAGGGCCGAACCGGGATTTATGAAATCATGCCCTATTCAGAATCGCTTAAGCTTTTAACGGCAAATGGCTCAGGTTTGGATAAACTCAGAAAAAAAGCAGTTGAAGAGGGGCTTGTCCTCCTGCGCGAGAATGGTATCAGAAAGATGCTGAACGGTCAGACAACTTACCAGGAGATTTTAAGGGTAACATGGGATTAGGGGACAACCCCTCCCATAATCCTTAAGCATAACATAGACAATCGGGTTCCCCGGGAAAGATCTGAGAACGATGGGTTTGATGTTAATTGACAATATCATCCGGTTTGATTTCATACTTGGACGACAGGATCATTACGGTTGATGAAATATCTTCAGTATGAAGCACAATCATTTTGCCGGCTTTAATATTGTCAAATTTAACCTGATTTTTTTTATCCGGTTGCAGGATATTGTTGTTACCGGCGGTATCGATCACCCTCATGACAGAATAGATCTGCCCCGGTTTGACATGGGAGCTGCCGATGTTGATAAAGGCAATATAATTGTCATTAATCATGAGATTATCGTCCTCAGAGCAAAGTATGTTTCCATTGATGGGAGCAGGAGTTTCGTCAACAGTCAATATGCTTTCCCTGTTTTTCAATGCCATGATCATGTCACCCTCGCTGATCGGTCTGTAAGAATTGACTACCATTGCTGTTGCATACGCCACTTTATGCTCAAGAATTTTAATCTTTGCATGGATAAGATGCCTTATGCCTGTGAAGGTCTGACCTTTGGTTGTCTTTTCAACCAGGCTGGTATTGAAGACATGATAGAGTTTTCCGGGGATTAATGGTTCTTTCCCGGATGGGTTTATATAGATGATATCATTGGAAGACATCATTACCTTGTTATCCTGATCCATGATGACACTGCCAAGGGACGGCTCGGCATTTTTCTTTACAAACCCGATTCGATCCATCTCGGCAAAAGAAAAAGAGGGTATTACCTTTTCAGGAGGCTTTTCTTGTTTGACTTCTTCTATTTTTGCAATTTCGGGTTTTACAACAGCACCTTCTTTCAGAAAAATCCTGATTTTTTTTCCAGGGTAAATCCAATGGGGATTTTTAATATCCTGGTTCATTTCCCATAAGCCTGGCCAGTCCCACTGGGAATTGTAGAATTTCCGGGATAAATCCCACAAGGTGTCGCCTTTTTTAATAGTATAATAAAAACCTGAGTCCTCACCCGGGACAAAATCTATATTTTCTTCAGCAAATCCGGATGAACAGAGCATAAATCCCATAATGGCCATAACAAATGCTCCGGCTAATGTTCTTCCGTTTTGCATATGTCCTCCTGATTTATGAAAGTTTAAATTCGAATTCTTGACTTTATTTAAACTCCTGTTCTATAAAAAGTCAAGGATTGTTGCGATTATCACGGGTATTGAAACAAAAATGAAACATATTGCCAACCTGTTATTTGAAGTCAGAATATTAAAGGATATTGTAAGAAGCGGGTATGCATTTCTTGGGTCAGGAAAAGAAACCATTGCCGAACATAGCTTCATGACGGCTTTTATCTGTTTTACCATGGCCCGGCTGGACCCGGATGCCGATAGCGAGAAGCTTGTGACCATGGCCTTGGTCCATGATATTGCCGAGGCAAGGACCGGGGATTTGAACTATGTTGAAAAAAAATACTGTACAACGGATGAAACCAAAGCCATTTCTCATCTCAAAAAGCATATCCCATTTGGTAATGACATCAAAGCCCTGGTGGATGAATTTAACCTGGGAGAATCAAAAGAAGCAAAACTTGCAAATGATGCCGATCAGATTTCTTTTATTCTGGAATTGAAAAAGCTTATGGACACAGGCGTAAAAGGCCCTGAAAAATGGCTCCCCATTATTTGTGGAAGACTTGTAACGCAGACTGGACAAAGAATTGCCGATGCCATCCTTAAAACAGGCTGGGATGAATGGTGGATGAATGATTACTCTGAATGATAAAAAGAAGCCCTTGGAATTGGTTTCTCTTTTATTTGTTCATGGTATAGCAGAAAGGGAAGATTTTAAAGGATTTTCAAAAGAGAAAGGATTTGTTCTTGAGATCTGCATGGATTTTCAATCCGCCCCGGATCTTGCAAAATTGAAACAACCGGATCTGATTATCATTGAGTCTGATGATGATGTATCTTTTGATCACCTGATCAAGGAATTGTCTGAATTAAAGTTTAATTTTAAACCGGCGGTTTATCTGTCTCTTGCCGAATACCCCGTGCCAGGGTTAAGACTGAAGTTCCTCCGGGAGGGTGTTGATGATTTTTTAATCAGACCGTTTTCGCCAGAGGAAGTCAAAGAAAAGCTCCGCATTTCTCTTGATAGGAAAAATATCAGCCAGATAAACCATATCCTGAATCAGACCCATGTAAAAACGACAAGCTATCTCAAACGGTTCAAAATAGAATTAAAACAGGCGAAAACAGAACTTTACGAAGAGCGCCTTGCCCTGAATAATGCCTTGAAACAGATCAACCAGATGGCAAATGAACGAACCCGGTTGAAACGGGAGATCAAAAATCTAAAAGAAACCCTTGATGGCAATATGGAGGGTTTTTCAGAAATACTATCCGGGTTGATAAAAACAAGAATTGAAAAAAACAGGGGACATGGGGAACGAGTTGCCCAGATCGCAGGTTTTCTGGCAGAACAATTAAAAATTGATGAAAAAAAAATGACGGATCTTCGAAAAGCTGCTATGCTACACGAAATCGGTCTGCTTTTTGTTCCGGAAGCAACGCTGCAGAAAGAGAAAGAGGAGCGCTCGGATTTTGAGAATGGCTTGTTTCTGCAGTATCCGGTTAAGGGGGCCGCACTTCTTTCATCCTGTACGGAATTTTTTAATTGTGCCGAAATTATCCGGCACATGAATGAAAATGCAGATGGTACAGGAAAGCCGGATGGTATGAAAAAAAAATATATTCCTTTATTGTCAAGGATCTTAGCCGGAGCCGATGTGTTTGATACCTTAAGAGAGGAGCGTGTGATATCATCTCTTGAAAAATTTCTGATAAAACTGGAAGACTATTCCGGGTCAAGGCTTGATCCGATGATCGTAGCCTTGCTGGAAAAATATGCTGTTCTTCATATGGGGTCTGATGCATATTGTATCAAAGGCAAAGGCATTCATCAATTGGAGCCTGGTATGACGCTTGGAACCGCACTTTTTACAAATACCGGAACCAAACTTTTTTCTGCAAATACTTTACTTACTCAGGATGCTATTGATAAGATAAAAAAATACAGCAGGGAGTATCCTGTAGATGAAACTGTTTATATAAGGGTTTAAATATGGATATATCTTCGGTTATCGGTGTTGTTGCAGGTTTCGGATTTGTCCTTGGCACCATACTGCTTGGCGGCAGTCTTATGGCGTTTGTCGATATCCCATCCATTATCATCGTCTTTGGCGGTTGTGCGGCATCCTCCATGATTGCCTTTCCTCTGGCGGATTTTTTAAGCGTATTTAAAACATCTGTAAAGGTTTTCATTTTTAAAATTCAGCCTGCTGAAGAAATTATCAATAATCTTGTTGAGATTTCCAATAAAGCACGAAAAGGTGGGTTGCTTTCCATAGAAAGCGATATACAGAATACTCCTGATCCCTATCTTGCCCAGGCCCTGCAGATGACGGTGGATGGTGTTAAAACAGCAGATATTGCAGCCATTATGCAGAAAAAAATGGCTTTGACAAAAAAAAATCTGGATACAGGGGTTAAGGTTTTTCAAGGAATGGGCTCATATGGGCCTGCCTTTGGTATGATCGGAACATTGATCGGACTCGTCCAGATGCTTGCAAATCTGGATGATCCCTCAAGTATTGGTCCTGCCATGGCAGTGGCAATGATTACCACATTCTACGGTGCTCTTCTGGCTAATCTGATTTTTATTCCCATGGCAGAAAAATTATCCGGAAGAAATGAAGAGGAAATCACCAATATGAATATTATTTTTGAGGGCATCATATCTATCCGGGAAGGGGAACATCCCAAACTGATGGAAGATAAATTGAGGATCTATCTTGGTGATAAGAAAAAAGAGAGTAAGAATGCCAAATCATAAAAGGGATTTAGATGGCTGAGGACAAAAATAGATCAGAGAGTAGTGAGGAAGAAACAAGTCTTTCACCCCCTCCTGAAGAACCCAAAAAGCAAAAATCCGGGGCACCTGAATGGATGTGTACGTTTTCAGATCTGGTGACCCTTTTGATGTGCCTTTTTGTTCTTTTGTTCGCCATGAGTACCACCCAACAGGAATCCTATAAAGAACTCGTTCAATCTTTAAGAAGCGCCCTGGGTGCACAGACCGTACCGGAAGCCGGTACACGGGAGGGGCTTACCATGCATCCCGTTCCTTCGGAAGAACCGACTGATAATCAGCAGATTGATGAACTTGGCGGTATGATTGAAAAAGAGATGGAGGAAATTGTCAGCGAGGTCAGGGAGCTGGTTCTGTTTAACAAACTGGGCGGAGAGGTCAGTGTAATAAAAACCGAAGAAGGTATTGTGATCACCATGTCTGATCTTCTTTTATTTTCAGAAGGAGGCACAAAACTGTCGGATAAAGGATATGATATCTTAAAAATGGTTGCAGCCGTTCTTTCCAAACTTGCATATCATGTAAAAATTAAAGGGCATACAGACAGTTCGCCTATTTCTTCGTCCCTATATCCTTCAAACTGGGAATTATCAAGCGCCAGGGCGTCAATGGTGGTAAGATTGCTGGTGGATAACGGAGTCCCCCCCCAGTATATTTCAGCAGAAGGGTATGCCCATTATCATCCTGTTGCCACAAACGATACAGCCAAGGGCAGGGCATTGAACCGCCGGGTGGAAATTGTTTATGAAAGGGACAGTATCGCACGACAGTTGTCCGGCATGAACACAAGAGAAAAATAATAAACCATGGAATATCCAATGGAATTAATGGAGTTTTAAAACAGGAAAATTGATGAGCTTGAGGTGATGTAGTGCCTTTTGAATATGATTTTAGAGAGGATTAATCTGTATATCCAATTTTTTGATGGACAGATCCAGCTTCTTTTTTTCAAGCCGTACAATTTTTTCAAGCAGTTTTTCAGGGATATCCTTTTTTATGCCAGGACATGAATTCGCCATTGTATTCCAGTTTTCCGGATGTCGGATAAGGGTTGCGATAAAAGGCCAGGCTTTGCACATATAAGGTTTGACCGGGTGAATGGTGCATTGTTTTTCTTTGTCAAAGAAAATACAACGGCCATCCTTGCCGCACGCCAGAACATGTCTTGATCCTGATTTTTCACAATACCGCATTGCAAATTGGTCAGGGTTGAAGCTGATATACTCTGAAATGTGTATGATATCCCGGGCTGTGACATAAGTGCCGCCGAATCCTTTGCAGCAATCACCGCATTGGCGGCAGGTGAATATATCCTCTCCGGTAACCGGATCAGAATCCATATCTTTTTTCCATGGCTTTTTGCATAGTTAAATGATCTATGTATTGCAAATCCCCTCCCATGGGAATTCCGGAGGCAATTCTCGTGATCCTGATATTTGATTTTTTAAGCTTTGCCAGGATATAAGATGCAGTTGCCTCTCCTTCCACATTGGTTTTTGTTGCCAGAATGATTTCTTTGATTTTTTCAGGATCAGCTCTTCTCATCAGCTCTTTTATCCTGATATCGTCAGGTCCTATACCATCAATGGGAGAAAGAAGCCCGCCCAGAATATGATAGATGCCATGATAAACCTTTGATTTTTCTATGGCCGCCATATCTGTCGGATTTTCAACAACACATATGAGGGATTTATCCCTTACAGGATCGGCGCATATCCTGCATATTTCCTGATCACTAAAGGAAAAGCAGATTTCACAAAGCCGGATACTGCTTTTAAGCCCAATAATATCTGCCGCCAAGGCCGCAGCCTCCCCGGGAGAAGCATGAAGGATGTGAAGCGTCAGTCTTTCCGCCGTCTTTTTACCTATACCGGGAAGCTTGGACAGGCTATGGATCAATTTTATAATCGGTTCCGGATAGTGTATCATAATGGCTTTTCAAAGTCCTGGGATATTTAATCCGCCGGTCAGTTTACCCATTTCTGCCGATACCATTTCCTTGGATTTGGTCAATGCGTCATTCACAGCCGCCAGAACAAGGTCCTGAAGCATTTCAATATCATCCGGATTAACCACTTCTTTTTCAAAAACTATGGATTCGATTTTCTGGGCCCCATTGGCTACAACTTTGACCATACCGCCACCGGCAGAAGTCTCAATGGTCTTTGTTGCCAATTCCTGTTGGGTTTGAAGCATTTTTTTTTGGAGCTTCTGGGCCTGTTTCATCATTGAATGCATATTGTTCATCATAATTTTACTCCTTTAAGAATTGATGATTTCACCATTAAACAGCCGCTTGGCTTCAATCACCAGGGGGTGATTGAAGGCCGTCTGCCGGGCTTTGATTTCATTTTTCTGTTGAAGGTTTTCATCTGTCCTGCAGGTTTGTAACAATATTCGGATAGACAGATTTTTTTTCAAAAACTCCCTGCATACCTGTTTTAATTCATTTTCTTTATTTTCAATTCTTTGTTTGTCAAAGGAAGAACAGTTTTCAAGTTCAACAGTGATTTCATTATGGGAGGTTTCTTTGACTGACCCTTTTTTGAGAAGGGCGAAAATAAAGGGCTGGGTTTGTTCAATGATTTTTAAAAATCCTTCCCAGGTTTTCTGTTCGGATGCCGCGGGAGACGCTTCTGAATTCCTTAGATCCAGAGGGGAATCCAGAGTCATGGCTGGTTCTTTTTCCGGTATCGGTTTTTTTTTCATCCCGGTTACGGGTGAAGCTGTTTTTTGTTCAGGTAATTGAACATCAGGATTTTGAGGCCATGATTCCATGGAGCGGATCTGCCCGGCAAGAACATCCAACCGGCTGATCATATCATCAATTCCGGTCCCGGAATCAATCTGCAACAGCTTTAACAGAACCATTTCGACGGCAATCCGGGTATGAGATGAATATCGCACAATACCTTCTTCCTCTAAAAGGATTTCCAGGATTGCATGCATATGTTCGACCGGAATCCCTGAGGCGGTCTGAAGCATTGCCTCTTTTTCCGATTCCGTGATATTGATGGCCGGGCTCTCTTTCCCGCATAACCGGAGGACGTTGAAATTCCTGAAATATAAGATGATATCAGCATAGAATTTTTTAAGATCAATTCCGGAGTCATTCACTTTTTCAATAATTTCAATAATCCTTGTCCCGTTTTTTTTAAATATGGCGGAACAGATATCCTGCATCAATTGATGGTCAATGATGCCGAGGGAATTTAAGACCCATTCGGGATCAATCTCTTTTTGTGCCGTTGAAGACAATATCCTGTCAAGAAGACTTAATCCGTCCCGTATTGAACCATCGGCTTCACGGGCAATCAGGTCGATGCTTTCTTTTTTGATAGAGAATCCTTCTTTTTCAGAAAGAAGTTTCAAACGGCTTGAAATCAATTCAAGCGGGACCCGGGTCAGATCATGCCGCTGACAGCGGGACAATATGGTCGAAGGGATTTTATGCACTTCGGTTGTGGCAAAGATGAACATGACATGGCCGGGCGGTTCCTCAAGGGTTTTCAGAAGGGCATTAAAGGCAGCAGTGGACAGCATATGGACTTCATCAATAATATATATTTTATATTTTGCCGATGAAGGCATATAGGTGACATTTTCCCGTAAATCCCTGACCTGGTCCACACTGTTATTGGAAGCCCCGTCAATTTCAAATACATCGGTACAGTGTCCTTCAATGATATCCTTGCAGATCCGGCAATTGTTGCAAGGGAAAGGTGAAGGACCGTTTTTGCAATTCATTGCCTTGGCCAGAATCCGGGCAATGGTTGTTTTCCCGGTTCCCCTGGGGCCTGTAAACAGAACGGCATGGGCTACCCTGTCGGAGGCAACGGCATTTTTAAGTGTAGTGGTGACATGATCCTGTCCTATCACATCATCAAAGGTCTGAGGTCGGTATTTAAGAGCTAATACTTGATATGACATGCTGTCCGGTATGGTTTGTGGCGGAGAAGGAGGGATTCGAACCCTCGGTACCCGGTTAGAGTACACACGCTTTCCAGGCGTGCACCTTCAGCCATCTCGGCCACCTCTCCGCATTAATCTGATTCAGGGCAAAATAGTATCTTTTTATAATTGTGTCAAGGTCTAAACAAGGAAAGATATTCTTCGGTAAATTTATTATCCAATGTATAGATAAAAAGGGAAGAGGGCGAAGAACATTGCCTGTTACCGTTTTTTACGGCACATACGATTACGCGTGAGGCTTTTGTGTCTGCTTTAACATGGACATACCTGATAAATTCCGGAAAAAAATCATGCCGGCTCAGTGCCTGGGTCAGGTCCTGAAGTCGGTCAAATGGGAAAACGATGAATAATGATCCCTGGTTTTTGATAAGACGGCTTGAGCATTCAATAAGCATGTCAATATCAAGGGTTATTTCATGTCGAGCCATGGCTTTTTGGAAGTCAAGGTTAAGTCTGCCGGTTCCAATTTTTTTATAAGGCGGATTGGAAACTATGATATCAGCCCTGGTCCCTGTTTCTGTAAATTTAATGTTTTTGATATCGTCATGAACGACATGGATTCTTCTTTTAAAACCATTGGCAAGGACATTTTGCCGCGCAAAGGTATATAATTCTTTTTGAATCTCAATGCCTGTAATTTCTATATCCGGATATTGATATGCAAGGACAAGACTGATAATACCGCATCCGCATCCCAGATCCATAATTTTTTCATTTCTTTTTGGATGGATATGAGCTGATAGAATCAGTGGGTCAATGGAGAAACGATATCCTTTTTCAGGTTGGGATATGATGAGCCGATGAATAAATGCGTTATCAGCCGAGAATTTTTCCAATTTTAAACCGGATTTTTTTGACCAGCAGCTGGTCAACGTGTTTATTAATATTCAGAATCATTTCCTTTTCAAGAAATGTAAGCTGATGAATCCATGCAGAGCTTGATACACTCACAACGAGGATTCCGTCCTTGAAGGAATCAGGTTTTGCATTCATGGCAATGGCTTTTCCGACAGCGCTTTCCCAGATATCCCAGATCCGCGTCATCCATGTATCCTGATCCGGTCTGAATTTTCCCAGAGCTGAATTCAAGATATCGCTGATATGGATCAGCTTGCCGTTTTTGTTCTGCTTATCCAAATTGATTATATCCTTTAAATTATAAGATCATTTATCCCATATCATACTATTCTTATGGAATATACTGAAATTTATCCATGCATATGTTCGGCAACGCCTGCTCATGAGCGATTTTTAAAAAAACATTGCCTTTTCGGGTTGATAAATATAAATATGGCTATATTTTCAGGCATCACAATATAAAAATAGACTTATAGGATATTGCTTATGAATTGGGATTGGGAAAAACTTAGGGAAAACCAGCAAAAATACGAGAGTAAAAAAGAAGGTGGAGGAATTGGAATGCCGAAACCGCCCCAGATGGATGAGTTGCTGGAGCGATTCAGAAATTTAAAGAAATCAGGAATTATTCCTGTTGCTTTTTTGCTTCTGGCCATTCTTTTGTCTGTTTCAAGTGTTTTTACAATCGGAACGGATGAGGTCGGGGTCATCCAAAGATTTGGGAAATATAACAGGACAGCCCAGCCCGGATTGAATTTCAAGTTTCCGGCCGGAATTGAAAAAATTACAAAGGTAAAAGTAAAAAGGGTGTATCAGGAAGAATTCGGGCTTGAGACTGAAAAAGCATCTGTCAACTACAGATCGGGAAATGACAATGCTTCCCTGGAAACACCCCTCATGTTGACCGGGGACCTGAATGTCGCAGTGGTTCCATGGATTGTTCAGTACAGGATTTCCAACCCTCTGGATTATCTTTTTAAAATCAAGGATGTTCGGGCTATTTTACGCGATATGTCCGAAGCCACCATGAGAACTGTCGTGGGAGACAGAAGCATCAATGAGGTGATCAGTAAAAGAGAAGAAATTGCGCTTGCTGCTAAGGAAATTCTTCAAAAAGAGATGGACCGGGCCCAGTCCGGTATTGCCATTAACACAATTGAATTAAAAAAGACAAATGTTCCTGATCCTGTTCAGCCTTCTTTTAATGAGGTGAACCAGGCTACCCAGGAAAAAGAGCAGACCATTTATAAGGCAAGGGAAGAATATAACAAAGCAGTGCCCCTGGCCCGTGGCGAAGCTAGAAGAGTGATAAAGGATGCTGAAGGATATGCCATTGACAGGATCAACCGGTCCAAAGGGGATGCAGATAAATATACGGCAATTTATCAGGAATATGTAAGAGCCAAGGACATAACAAAAAAAAGGCTTTATCTGGAAGCGATGCTGGAGGTTTTTCCAAAACTTGGTACAAAATACATTATTGATTCCGATCAGAAAAATTTTCTGCCTTTATTAAATATGAGCGGAGGAACCTCTCTTCCACAAAACCAGACACCTTAAATAAAAGAGTGGAACAGGAATAACATGATGAGAAATATAATTTTGATTGTTTTTGCAGCAGGTGTTTTTCTGGCATTCAATGCAGCCTATGTCGTTGACGAAACTGAGCAGGTGGTTATTACTCAGTTTGGTAAGGTTGTGGGAGATCCAGTCACTGAGCCTGGGTTGAAATTCAAGCTGCCATTTCTTCAGAAAGCCAATGTTTTCGCGAAAAACCTCTTGACCTGGGATGGCATTCCAGGTCAGGTTCCGACGCAGGATAAAACCTATATTTATGTAGACAGCTTTGCAAGATGGAAAATCGTTGACCCTATCAGATTTTTCCAGACCGTGAACAATGAGGTGTCTGCCATTGACCGCTTGAATGGGATTATCGATCCAGCAGTAAGGAACCTTATCACCTCTTACCCATTGGTTGAAAGTGTCAGGAATACAGATCGGTCAATGGATACCTTTGAATATGATGTTGATGACAATGTTAAACGGGTTCAATATAAAATCAATCTGGGAAGGGACGAGATTACAAGACTGATTGTAGAACAAGCCAGTGGGAAACTGAAGGATTTCGGCATCGAACTCGTGGATGTGAAGATTAAACGGATTAATTATATTGATAATGTACGTCAGGCTGTTTATGAACGAATGATTGCAGAAAGAAGGCAGATTGCGGAAAAATACAGGGCAGAGGGAGAAGGCGAGGCAAGTAATATCCGGGGAGAAAAGGAAAAAGAACTTCAGGTCATTAAATCTCAGGCTTACCGAGATGCTCAGAAAATAAAGGGTGATGCAGATGCAGAAGCTGCAAGGATTTATGCGATTGCATATGGGGCTGATCCTGAATTCTATGCATTTTTAAAATCACTGGAAGTGTATAAGGAATCTTTGAAAAAAGATACCACACTGATCCTTTCAACAAATTCCGATGCCATGAAATATTTAAAGGGATTAGGGAAAGAGTAAAAAATAATTTGAGTATTGAGTTGTTGGCAACTCAATACTCCCTGTAAAGCAAAAGCTATTTTTTCTTTCTCTGATGTCTGGTTTTGGCAAGGAGTTTTTTGTGTTTATGTTTTCTCATCTTTTTTCTCCGCTTTTTCATTACACTGCTCAAAAAAATCACCTCCTTTATTTTAGCTTATATTCTATTGATTTAATTGACTGGTCACTATAGCATAACCGCTTATCAAATGTCCATTTTTTTATTTCCACAGGAAAAAGCACTGAATGTATAGGTCAAGATATTTTAACATAGACGAACTTCAAAAAGTTGATGAGGCTGTTAAAATTTCCGAAGAGCTGGTGAATAATTTTTTTAAAATGTCATCAGGCCAATGGCTGAGGAACCGGTATGATATCAAGACAGCCAAGGATCTTGACAGGCATGAACATGTGCATGGTCCTTTTGCCCAGGTAATTAAATATGAAGCACGTAAAAAAGAGATGCCATTGGGTTCGTCTTCTTACACGCTTTATAAAGTTTGTCTTCAGGATGATGCTATTCTTTCAACGGTTCAAAAGAAAGACCTGCTGTTGGAACCTTTTCTCTTATACATTCTCAGTCATGAGCTTGTGCATATTATAAGGTTTTCAAAATATAAACAACGCTATGAAAACAAAAATGAGTCAGATGTAACCCTGGATGAAGAAAGGCTGGTTCACCTTCTGACTTATGAAATTTTAAAGCCGTTTCCTATCTCAGGATTGGTGAAAGTATTTGAATTTTATAAAGATTGGCGTATAGTAAACAGGCTGGAATTATAGTTAAAAAAAATAAATATACTTTCTTGACAAGAAAGAAAGGCGAGTTATTTTATGGAAGGTTTTTCGAAAGGACCAAAAAATACGGAGAATTTTAAAATGCCGGTTTATGAGTATCAATGCAAAGATTGTGGAAAAATAGAAGAAGTATTTCAAAAAATATCAGATCCGGTTTGCACAACCTGTTCACATTGCAAGGGCAGATTGAATAAGCTTATTTCACAAAGTGCATTTCATCTTAAAGGATCAGGTTGGTATGTTACTGATTATGGTGGGGCAAAACAAGGAAGTGAAACAAAATCAGAGATAAAAAACGATACGACATCTAACGAATCAAAAACGGCTTCTGCTAAAGATGCAGATTAAATAGCCGAAGCCGAAAGACAAATACATCAATTACATTCAAACAACAAATAGTAAGTAAAGGAGAAATTGATCATGAGTTTGAGACCACTAAGTGACAGGATTCTAGTTCAGCGTGTTGAAGAGGATGTTAAAACCAAAGGCGGCATTATCATCCCTGATACGGCAAAAGAAAAACCAGTAGAAGGAAAAGTCGTGGCAACCGGGAAAGGCCGGATGGGTGAAGAAGGGAAACTTCTTCCAATGGATGTTAAAGTCGGTGATCGTGTCCTTTTCAGCAAATACGGCGGAACTGAAGTGAAAATCGACGGGTCGGATTATCTTATCTTACGTCAGGATGATGTTCTTGGAATTATTGAATAACCATAAAGAAAAGAAAGAAATGGAGATTATTAAAGATGGCAAAAGAAATTAAATATGATGCCAAAGCCCGTGAAGCAATGCTTAATGGCGTAAAGGCACTTGCAGATGCAGTAGTTGTAACTTTAGGCCCTAAAGGCAGAAATGTGGTTATTGAAAAGTCCTGGGGATCACCCAATGTAACCAAAGACGGTGTAACGGTTGCAAAAGAAATCGAGCTTGAAGACAAATTTGAAAATATGGGCGCCCAGATGGTTAAGGAAGTTGCCAGCAAAACCTCTGATATGGCAGGCGACGGTACAACCACTGCAACTGTTCTTGCTAGAGCGATCTATGAGAATGGACAGAAGTTGGTTGTAGCCGGGAACAATCCCATGGGAATCAAGAGGGGTATTGATCGCGCTGTTGCCAAGGTTGTCGAATGCCTTGAAAAAATGGCAAAACCAACTAAAAATCAGAATGAAATTGCCCAAGTCGGAACAATTTCTGCAAATAATGATAAAACCATTGGTAATATCATTGCAGAAGCCATGGACAAGGTCGGTAAAGAAGGCGTCATCACTGTGGAAGAAGCCAAGTCAATGGATACAACCCTTGAGGTTGTCGAGGGCATGCAGTTTGATCGTGGCTACTTGTCCCCATATTTTGTGACTAATTCAGAGAAAATGGTGGTGGCTCAAGATAATCCCTATATTTTGATTTGTGAGAAAAAGATTTCTTCCATGAAAGATCTTCTCCCTATCCTTGAAGCCATTGCGAGAACCGGCAAACCGCTTCTTATTGTTGCCGAAGATATTGAAGGTGAGGCTTTAGCAACACTGGTTGTCAATAAACTTCGCGGCACATTGAATGTCGCAGCGGTCAAGGCCCCCGGTTTTGGTGACAGAAGAAAAGCCATGCTGGAAGACATTGCCGTGCTGACAGGCGGTCAGGTCGTTTCAGAAGATATCGGGATTAAACTTGAAAACGTTACCCTTGAAGATCTTGGGCAGGCTAAGTCGATTACTATTGATAAAGACAATACCACCATTGTTGACGGGGCAGGTTCCAGAGAAGCTCTTGAGGGCAGGGTAAAAATGATTCGGGCCCAGGTGGAAGAAACCACTTCCGATTATGACAGGGAAAAACTTCAGGAAAGACTTGCCAAGCTTGTTGGTGGCGTTGCCGTAATTAATGTAGGCGCAGCCACTGAAACCGAGATGAAGGAAAAGAAAGCCAGAGTGGAAGATGCCCTTAACGCAACCCGCGCAGCCGTTGAAGAAGGGATTGTCCCCGGAGGCGGCGTTGCACTTGTCAGATGCATAAAAGCCCTTGAAGAACTAAAACTTGAAGGTGAGGAAAAACTGGGTGTAGCAGTTATTGCAAGGGCCATAGAAGAACCTCTTCGCAAAATTGCAGAAAACGCCGGCGTGGAAGGCTCTGTTGTTATCAATAAAGTCAAGGAAGGTAAAGACGCTTATGGTTACAATGCCCTGACAGATGTTTATGAAGATCTGATTGCAGCAGGTGTTATCGATCCTAAAAAAGTGGTTCGTTTTGCACTTCAGAATGCAGCTAGTGTTGCATCCGTTATGCTGACCACAGAAGCCATGATTGCAGATAAGCCGGAAGAAAAATCAGGTGGAATGCCTGGTGGAATGCCTGGTGGCGGAATGGGTGGAATGGGCGGAATGGGCGGAATGATGTAATTCTTCATTAAAATGACTTTGCTCATATGATGTTATATAAGCTCCTGCATGTTAATTGTGCAGGAGCTTTACCATTTGGGCGGTATGAAAAACAGTAAAACCCTTCCGTCTCAAGGGAAAACTCTTTAATAAGAACTTGACATGGGATGCCTGCTCGTATACTAAAGTTTATGATTTTTTTTATATTACAAATATCTGAAAGGTAGAGTTGTAAGAGAGGTTATATGGCCGCTGAGAGTGTTGGGCTGTTTTATATGTTGAGCGAGGCAGGTCCGATTGTCAAGTTCGTTATGCTTCTTCTTCTGTTTTTTTCAATCACATCATGGACGATAGTGTTTATAAAGATAAGGTATATCAGGAAGGCATTCAAAGATTCCGCCGATTTTACAGATATTTTCTGGCAGTGTCGGAATCTTGCAGATGCTTTTTCAAAGGCAAAGGCATTAAGATCAAGTCCTTTGGCTAGAATTTTCATTGCCGCTTATATGGAGATGGCAAGACCGGACGGTAAGGAGACAAAAAGAACAACCATAAACAAGACAGAAGGATCTTATTTACAGAATATTGGAAGTATCAACCGATCGTTGAAGCGAACCATGAATGTTGAAATGAGAAGATTGGTTCAGTTGGTTCCTTTTCTGGCCACCGCAGGTAATACGGCACCGTTTATCGGACTTTTCGGAACGGTCTGGGGAATTATGGACACTTTTCAGGGGATTGGTTTGAGCGGGTCGGCAAGCCTTGCCGTTGTCGCGCCCGGTATTTCTGAAGCATTGGTGGCAACCGCAGCAGGATTAGCAGTTGCCATACCAGCGGTTATCGCATATAATTTTTTTAACGATAGAATCCGGGTCCTGGATTCTGAAATGCAGAGTTTTTCTTCAGATATTCTAAATATAATGGAACGTGACATTCAAAGCCAAATGGAGGGATAATGCAGACAGGCTCCGGTAATGGTCAATTCATGGCCGAGATTAATGTTACACCTTTTGTTGATGTAATGCTGGTGCTTCTGATAATTTTTATGGTAACGGCACCCATGATGGTTCAGGGGATTGATGTGAATTTACCCAAGGCTACTGCAAAAGCCTTGAAAGGCAGTGAGGAACGTCTGATTGTCTCCATTGATAACGAGATGAAGGTCTATATCAATGAACAGGTTGTCAGTGTGGAGTTTCTGGCTCAAAAACTCGTTGCGATACTTGCAAATTTAGAAAGTAAAGACGTATATCTTAAAGCCGATAAACAGGTGCCCTATGGAGTAGTGGTTAATGTAATTTCCAAGATAAAAACGGCAGGAGTTGACAGTCTTGGGATGATCACTCTGCCTGATAATGAAGATAAGTCCTGATAAACAACGGGTATGAGTTCTCAGGAGAGTTTCAAAAAAAGAAGAGGATCTCTTCTAAACCCAATGGATCAGGACAGAAGAACTAAAATTATTTTTTTTATTATTTCTGTTGTGCTTCATGGTTTATTTTTTGGAGGCCTTATTTTTTTTCAGGATTTTCATTTTGCCAGATCCATGCCATCTGTTATTCAGATTGATCTTGTCTCTTTTGCACCCATGGCTGGATCAGATAAACCAGGTGGTGGTGGTGCAGCAGAGGTAAAAGAAGACAAAAAAGAGGCAAAACAAGAAAGCACAGAGGTAAAAGAATCAGGGGAGGCAGTTCAACCGGCTGAAATAAAAAAAGAGGAGCCGGCACCTGTTATTAAACCGGACATCAGTCTGAAGGCAAAACCGAAAAATTTAAAAGATCTTTTGGCTGAACAGGAAAAAAAGACAAAGACAGAGGAAAAGAGAAAAGAGGAAAAAACTGATCAAAAGATAGTTAACAAAGAACTTGACACCGGAAAAACAACAGATAAACCTAATGAAAAACAGGATTCAAACAATATGTCTGCTGTGTTGGGCCGTCTTCGGAAAAAGGTAGCGGAGCAGGGGAAGTTAAGGCAAGGTGGAAGCGGTGAAGGTGGATCTGGTGAGGGCAATAAGGGTATCCCGGGGGGAATTGGAAAAGGCGGTGCCAGTGCTGAACAGCAGTTTATTTTTGGGATTGTTTCAAGAATCCAGGAAAACTGGGTGTTTAATGACAGTCTAGCAAGAATGGACCGGAACTTGGAAGTTACAATTCTAATTAAAATATTGAAGAGCGGAGAAATAAGGGATATTATTTTTGAGACGCGATCAGGGAATGCATATCTTGATGAATCTGCAAAAAAAGCGATTATGAAAGTCAATCCCTTGCCGCCATTACCGGCTGGAATGTATTCCTATGACCTGGGGTTGATTTTTACACCTCAGGGCTTGAAATAAAAATCTATATAACTAAAACGATATGGTAAGCTTTTTATTATGAAAAAAATTATTCTGCAGGGGTTTTATTCCGTTTTGATTCTGGGCTGCTTCTGGATACCGGTTTGCCACAGTGTTACATATATAAATATCAGCAACCCTTTACTGAAAAAGTCACCTGTTGCAGTGACGGACTTTAAGGCCATGAGTGGAAGTGCTGAAGAAATAACGCATGGGAAAACAGCAGTCCAGATATTAACCGAGGCATTGAATTTTACAGGCTATCTGCAAACCATGGACCCAGTTGCATTCCTGGCCAATCCGTCACAATCCGGAATTCAGCTCTCTGAAATCAATTTCAGAGATTGGAAAGGAATCGGTGCAGACTATCTCATTACAGGCGGTGTGCTTACAGAGAGCCCAGGTAACGTCAAATTTGAATTAAGGTTTTTTGATTCAATTAATTCAAAACTTCTTGTGGGAAAAGTATATACCGGCTCTGAAACCCAGATCCGGAAAATGATGCACATGTTTTGCAGTGAGATAGCTTTTATCCTTACCGGAAAATATGGAGTTTTCAATACTGAAATGGCTTTTGTGTCAACCGTGGACGGGAATAAAGAAATATTCACCTGTGATTTTGACGGGCAAAACATTAAACAGATCACCTTCCATAAAACTATCAGTCTCTCTCCTTCCTGGTCATCGGATGGTAAATGGCTGGCCTATGTTTCCTATGCAAAGGGGAAACCGGATATCTATATTAAAAATCTCCTTGAAAATCGGGGGGCTATAGTCAATTTAAAAGGAATGAATATCTCTCCCGACTGGATGCCAGGGCAGCTTAAACTTGCAGGAGCATTAAGTTTTTCCGGTGATCAGGAAATTTATCTATTGACCGCTAATGGAGAAGTGATTAAAAGATTAACTGACAGTTTGGGGATAGATGTGTCGCCAAAATTTTCACCAGATGGTCAGAAAATAGCGTTTACATCGAAACGTACAGGAACTCCACAAATATTTATACAGGATATTGATTCCGGAAGTGTGAAACGGTTAACATTTAACGGCTTAAACAATACTTCACCGGCTTGGTCTCCGGATGGAAGAAAGATTGCCTATGTGGGCATAGAAAAGAATGCTATTAATATTTTTGTGATGAGTATTGACTCAGGCGTACCGGTTCAGTTGACTGCGGATTCAGGCGATAATGAAGATCCGGTCTGGTCACCTGATGGAAGTATGCTGGCCTTTACATCAACGCGTGAAGGTGGTGTGCCAAGGATCTTTGTCATGAATGCTTCAGGAACCGACCAAAGGAGGCTTTTGAACATGAGTGGCAAGCAGACCCAGCCGGACTGGTCAATTTCAGATAGTACAAGAGAAGGTATGTAGGTATTTAATAATTAAAAGGGGGAAAAATGAAAAGGAAAAATTGGTTAAATGTATTATTGGTGATTCTTGTTGCAGGTCTTTTTCTTACAGTGTCATGCGCAAAACAAGGAACTGTTACTAGTGAAACAGCTGTGAAATCAGCACCTGCTACGGATGATGCTGCCGCAAAAGCTAAAGCTGAAGCTGAAAGACTAGCAGCAGAAAAAGCTGCAAAAGAAAAAGCAGCAAAGATTGCTGCTGCTAGAAAAGCATTTGAAAACGAAGATATCCATTTTGACTATGACAGTTCAGAATTGACTGCTGCTGCTAAAACTCTGTTAAAAGATAAAGCAGCTTGGTTGAATGAAAATGCGACCGCTGCCGTAACTGTTGAAGGTCATTGTGACGAGCGCGGTACAACCGAATACAACCTTGCGTTGGGCGAACGTCGTGCAACCTCTGTAAAAGCATATTTGGTGGACCTTGGCATTGCCGCCGCCCGTATGAACACTGTTAGTTATGGTGAAGAAAAACCAGTGGACACTGGGAAAACCGAACTCGCCTATTCAATGAACAGGCGCGCTCATTTTGCAATTAAATAATCGATTGGATATTGGTATATAAAATCAGGCGTAATACTTTTAATAAATAAAGTATTACGCCTGATCCATTAAGGCCTTTTGGCTGTCGGAGTTTGGTTATGAAAACAAATTGTCTTATTTGTATTGCAATCGGTTTCCTTCTTTTTTACGGATGTGTTGAACCACAGCAATTTGTAGCCCTTGAAAATCGAGTGGCTGCAATGGAAATGGAAAAGAAAAAGCAGGTTAATGCACAGACTGAAAAAGATAAAGAGTTTGATAGCATCCGGGAAAAAATGAAAGAAGGAATCAAACCGGAAGATTATGCAGATATGAAATATGATATTAAGATCCTTAAAGAAAATAATCAAAGGCTTCAAGGCTCCATAGAAGAAATCAACCATAACCTTGGGAATTATAGTAAAAAGGACAGGGAAGATCTTGAGAAAAGAATCGAAAGACTTGATAACGCTATTTCCCAGAATTATGAGAAACTGGTTGAACTTGAAAAGTATCTAGGTCTGGAGCCGTCTCGTACCACAGCTCCCTCTTCTCCCGAGAGCACGGGTAAAAATGCTGTAGTAGCTGAAAGCAAACCTGCTTCTTCTGCTGAACCTGGAAAAGTAGATGGGGAACAGGAATTATATACGTCTGCAAAAAATTTATTCGATCAAGGAGATAAAGCCAATGCTCGTGCTCAGTTTGAAGAATTTATAAAAAAGTATCCCAAATCTGATAATGCTGATAATGCAAGATTCTGGATTGCAGATAGCTATTTTTCCGAGAAATGGTTTGAAAAGGCAATTCTGGAATATCAGAAAGTTCTTGAAGATTATCCAAAGAGCAATAAAACAGCCGCAGCAAAACTGAAACAAGGGTATGCATTTGCAGAGCTGGGGGAAAAAGCAAATGCCAGACTTATCCTTAATGAATTACTGAAAAAACATCCGGATTCAAATGAGGCAAAATTTGCCAAGGAAAAATTAAAAAGCTTACAATAAATGTTTTATTCCAATGATCAAAGTCGTAGGGATTGATCCGGGGCTTGCCGGTACAGGCATTGGCGTTGTTCAGGGAAACCGGAGGGATATCCTGGGATATTCTTTTGGAACCATTGCAACAGAAGCGAAAGATCCGATTCATTTCAGACTTCATAAAATTTATTCCAAAATGCTTGAATTTCTTTGTGAGCAGAAACCTGATTATGTCATTATAGAAGATATTTACTCTCTTGAAAAATTTCCTGAATCCGGTATTATGCTCGGCAAGGTGTCAGGGGTTCTTCTGCTGGCCGCTTATAATGCAGGATTAAATATGGAAGAGATACCTGTGCGTGAGGTAAAAAAGATTATCTCCGGAAATGGAAATGCTGACAAAGATCAAATGGAACGGGCTATTCGAAATCAGTTGAACCATGATCGCCCCATCCGCCCCTTTCATGCCTCAGACGCATTGGGGCTGGCTTTAACAGGTTATTACAGGTATAAAAACATGCTATGATCGGATACCTTGAAGGATCCATTCTGCATTTTGAATCAGATGGTATTTTATTATTAGCCGGGCATGTCGGTTATGAAATATTTTTGAATCCTCAAGTCCTTGAAAAAATAAGATCGCAAAATGTCCATAATGATATTATTACCCTTTATATCTATTATCATCAGACCGAGCGTCAGCCAAAACCTGTCCTGATCGGTTTTCAATCACTTGAAGAGAAGGCATTTTTCCAGGAATTTATTACCGTAGATGCCATTGGCCCCATGAAAGCTGTAAAAGCCATGAGCCGATCCATAACCGATATTGCACTGGCCATTGAAAAAAAAGATACAAATTTTTTAGCCGGTTTGAATGGAATCGGAAAACGAACTGCTGAGAAAATCATTGCCACCCTGAATGGGAAAGTCGAAAGATTTATCTCTGCGGTTGAAGATCAAGCTTCGGTTGCCAATCCCCATATAACGGATGGGATGCAGGACATCTGCCGGCAAGTTGAAGATGTTCTTGTAGAACAGTTGGGTCATTCCCCGGCGTCTGCAAAAAGGATGGTCAAGGAAGCATTTGAAAGAAACGGTATGATTTCAACACCTGAAGAGCTTTTTGATGAAATTTATCGGGAGAACGGATAAATATGGGTGACTCAATTATTTCATATTCTTCTGATAAAAAGGGTATTGTTACATCAAAAAGCACGGTTGATGATTTGTCCCCTGATATCATTTCTTTAAGGCCTGATAAGTTTAAGGATTATATCGGACAAAAAGATACTGTTGAAACCTTGAAAATTGCCATACAGGCTGCCAAAATGAGGAACGAACCGCTGGAACATATTCTGCTTCACGGTCCTCCCGGGCTGGGGAAAACAACAGTATCCCATATCATTGCCAATGAAATGGAAAAAAATCTGACCGTCACTTCAGGGCCGACTCTGGAAAAAGGTGGGGATCTCATCGGTATCCTGACCAATCTTGGCGAAGGGGATATCCTTTTTATCGATGAAATTCATCGAATTCCAAAAATTGTTGAAGAATTTCTATATCCTGCCATGGAAGATTATGCCATTGATTTTGTGTTTGATAAAGGAATCCATGCAAGGAGTCATCGATATCGCCTAAAACAATTTGTCCTGATTGGGGCTACAACTCGTGTGGGCCTTTTATCCTCTCCATTGAGAGACCGGTTCGGAATCTTTCGTACGCTCGACTTTTATACTCCGGAAGAATTGATAGTGATTGTTAAACGATCTGCTGCCATCTTAAACACGATTATCACTGATGATGGTGCAAAAGAACTTGCCGAGAGGTCAAGAGGAACACCAAGAATTGCCAACCGGCTTTTGAAAAGAGTCAGAGATTATTCACTTGTCAAATCACACGGGAAGGTGACTCTTGAAAGTGTAAAAGCCGCACTTAGCCTTGAAGGAATTGATCACCTGGGGTTGACAACACTTGACAGGAATTATTTAAAAACGATAATAGATTTTTATAAAGGAGGTCCTGTCGGAATTGAAGCCATAGCAGCAACATTGCAGGAAGAAACCGACACACTTGTAGATGTGGTTGAACCGTTTTTATTGAAAATCGGACTGGTTCTTCGTACCTCCAGCGGCAGAAAGACATCGGAAAAAGCTTTTAATCACCTTAAACTCTACCCATAATAATGAAGGTTTGTTTTAATTATTGATGAAAAAGAAGACAAATTCGAATAAACAATATGTGCTGCTCCTATTCACTTTATTTGTGACGGTTTTTTTATTCTATTCAAAAGCCCCGGCAGAAGATCAGATCCGGCCATCTGCTATTATCAAGCTACCGGAAGATGAAAATGCAATTTTAGTTGACAAGAAAAATCAGACTCTTTTTCTTGTCCGCTCTAAAGCAGGAGAACTGATGGTGAGGTATAAAATGCCCTGTTCCACCGGAGAAATGGCTGGAGTGAAACAGAAAGCCGGGGACAAGAAAACCCCTGAGGGTATATATTTTTTAAAGGATGAGTATGAAGATCAATATCTGTCACCAGTATATGGGGTTAAGGCATTTCCTTTGGATTATCCTAACCTGATGGATAAGCGAACAGGCAAAGATGGTTCAGCCATCTGGATACACGGCACCAATAAAGTTTTGAAACCTATGGATTCAAACGGGTGTGTGGCTTTGGAAAATTCAAGTATTCTAAAATTGGCTGAATATATAACTCTTGACTCAACTCCGGTCATTCTGATTGAAAAATTCAATAGAATAGATAAGGAAACGGTTGTCAAGCAGGAACAGGAAATCAATCACTTGCTGGATCAATGGCTCAAAGCAGTTGAAAGCGGGAGCTATCATGAGTATCTGTCCTTTTATTCGGATGAATACCTTCCGGAAATTGATTGGTGGACAAAATGGATGGAGATACGGAAAAATTCATCCGGGCCAGACTCAGGCTTTAAAATAGAAAGAGACAGGACAGGGATTTATTATCATGATCAAGTTTTTGTTGCATTGTTTGATTATTCAGCAACACTAAATAATGAAAAATTATTATTAGGGAAAAGAAAACTGTTCCTTGAAAAAAAAGATCAGGTCTATAAAATTATTGGAGAGGCATATCAAACTGTCTCAAAGGAATTTATGACTGGTCAAACGCCTTTGCTTGCAGCAGCATTAAAGGTTATGAAGTCTGCCTCAAAACAGGAACCGGTTGTGGAAACAAAACCGATTATCACAGCTAAACCATCCCTTGAAACAAAACCGGTTCAAGAGACAAAGTCTATTCAGGATATCGTCAACCAATGGCTGGCAGCATGGTCTACAAAAGATATGGACAAGTATGCTTCGTTTTATGCAAACAATTTTTATTCTGATGGAATGAATAAAAAAAAATGGGTTGAACGGAAAAAAAATATTGCCGGGAGAAATAATATTATCAAGGTTTCAGGTAAAAAATTTCAGATTAGGCAGACCAACGATACATGCGAGGTTACATTTTTTCAGGACTATCAATCCAGCGGATTAACAACCCAGGGTACAAAAAAGCTAAATCTTACAAACAAAGGCGGATCATGGAAGATATATCAAGAGAGCTGGAAAGAGAAATAGCCAAATCTAAGCCCAAACCCTTCAGGAAAAATCGAAAAATAAAAATTCTCATCGTGGATGATTTTGGAAAAGTAATATCCGGCAATTATATAAAAATAATATTATTAGTCCTATCCTTTATCAGTATCATAACCTTTTTAATTTCAACCTGGCTTTTTTACCACTATTCCGTTTTATCACAAGAGACCGGCTCCACAAAAAAACGTCTTCTCCTTGCTGAAAAAAAGATCAATGAATTGACAGATGAAAAAGAAGTATTGATGGCAAGATTAGTGATCCTTGGAAAAGATCCGGGGATTAATAAAATAGTGGAAAAATCGGAAAGACCCTTAAATAATGATCTTGAGGGAAAAAAAATGATTTCTATCAAGCTGCAGGATATAAAATCCACGGCTTTGGATACTCCGGATATTCTTGATGAAGAGAAACAAAGTATTTCTCAAGGGATTGAAAAAGAAAAGACAACCGGGGATCATCCCGGTACCGGGTTAACTTCCCCAGGTGAAACGGAAACCAGGAACATAGCAGAAACCAATACTGTAAAAAAAACGATATCGATAGAGAAATTTTCCGTCATAAGAAACAAGACAGGTAAAGACCTGCTGGTGCGATTTGATATCAGAAATGTTTCCAAGGATCAGGGAGATGTATCCGGAAGGATATTTACAATTTTAAGGCCTGATAATGACATCGAAGATCAATGGCTCATTATACCGGCAGTTAGGTTGAAAAATGGAGTCCCTGGGGAGAGTCAGAAAGGCCAGTATTTTTCTATTTCCCACTTTAAACCGGTGAAATTTCGAATAAAAAGTGAAGTTGATCCTGATTTTTATAAAAAGGCCTCTATTTTTATTTTTAACAGCGAGGGAATGCTGATTTTTGAGAAATCCATCGAAATAAAAGATGCTGAATAGATGCCCATGGAAAACGCTTTGATAATAAAGAAATTCATTACGATTCTGTTTTTCTGGTTATTTTTATTATGTAGCCAGACATCGGCCGGGCAAAAGACACATACGGTTTTTTTTGAGGGGGAAGAAAACGAACTCCATGTTTATCGGATCAAGGGTGGTCAGCCTGGAAAAACGCTACTCATCATCGGTGGAATTCAGGGCGATGAACCGGGAGGATATCTTGCCGCAGATTTCTATGCTGATTTCCTGCTTGAAAAAGGGAACCTGATTGTTGTCCCAAGGGCTAATTTCCCATCTATTTTGAAAATGGAAAGACAGATTAATCAGGATATGAATCGGAAATTTCTGGATGATGAGATTTCCAATTATGAAACAAAGGTTGTTGGTGTCCTGAAAAAATTGATCTGCGAGAGCGATTGTTTCTTAAATCTTCATGAGGGCTCAGGTTTCTATTCTCATAATTGGGAGAATGAGGAAAAAAATCCTGGAAAATTTGGCCAGTCAATTATAATTGATGATTCGGCTCTGCAAAGAACAGGTTCTGGAGGTCTTATCAATCTTGAAGAAATAGCGGGGCTGGTTGTTGATAAGATCAATACTTATATTGACAATAAAAATCATTTTTTCCATGTTAACAACCACAGGACAAATCACGCAGACTCAATTCATAAAGAACAGCTCAGATCGGCAACCTATTATGCCTATAACACCTGCAAGATTCCGGCTTTTGGAATAGAATCCGCCAAAATACTTCCGCTGGAACAAAAAGTCAAACAGCATATTCATGCCATCAATGGATTCATGGAAGTTATGGATATTGTCCCAAAAAATCCGAATATTGATCTGAAAAAGCCGGAAATGCAATATATGATAATATCCGTAAACGATTCGACTCCGGTTGTTATTGAAAAAATGCAGCGTCTAAAGATTAATAAAGGAGATACAATTAAAGTCCATGATATTATAGCAAACTACGAACGAGGGCTCAGTGTGGATGTAATCGGGCTTGGAAATAAATTTAATGATATGAAAAATGAACTGATTGTCAATGTATCAACCCGGATTGAAGTCAAGAAAGATTTTTATAAATGCGGAAGCGTTTTTATTGATATCGATTCTCAAGGCTCAACCGAGTCAAAAAAGTTTGTAGTCACAGAAACCGGGGAAGTCAGTATTTTAAAATATAAATTTAAAATCAATGACAAGCCGTTACTTGTCGATAACCAAAGCCATGTTAAGGTGCGCATGGGGGACCGGTTAATGATTGAAGACATTGTCTCAGGCGCTGTTGATCCTTCTAAATATATTGTTAATTTTAAAGGATTTATCGGTAATTCGGATAATAATACGGGTGAAGACAGGGGGTATGTGATTCATATATCCGAAGGGTCACTGATGAAGCGTTACTCTGTTCAAAACAAGGGAGAATGCTACCACGTGGTAACAACATTGGATGGAAAAGAAATGGGGAAAATTTTTATTGATATCCAGCCATAGGCTATCGAGGAGATTTAAAGTGGGAATAAAAAACAGCAAGAATCTTTCAATCATTGATAAAGAGCTGAAAATTGAGGGTTCAATATCAAGCAGTGGAAAATTGATTATCAAGGGCCAGGTCACAGGAACAATTGAAGGGGATGTGGTGATTATTGCCGAAGACGGGCAGGTGAATTCCAGTTCAACAAGAGTATCAAGTATTACCATTGGGGGAAATTTTAAAGGTGAGCTGATTGCTTCAAAAGAATTAATTATTCTTTCGACCGGAACATGTGCAGGAAAAGTGGAGTGTAAAGATCTGATTGTTGAGAACGGCGGTATTTTAAATGCTGAGGTGACCTGTAAAACCACCAGCAAGATTTCTACGGACCTGGAGTCGAAACATTTTGAACCTCTTGTCATAAGAGATAAGAAACAAATAGAAATTTAAATTTAGCTTGACAGAATTTTAAAAAAAATATACTAATTCCGGGTTGTGTTTATGAAAAGGAGCGTTGAGGAAATTGAAAAAATATACTTATAGTGCAAAAAGATCGGATAATAAAGAGAACTGGTGTATTATTGATGCCAAAGATAAAATTCTTGGGAGACTCGCATCACAGGTGGCATATCGAATTCGCGGAAAGAATAATCCTCTTTTTTCACCCCACGTTGATACTGGAGACTGGGTTATTATTATCAATGCAGAAAAAATTCGTATGACTGGGAACAAATTGGATCAGAAGAAATATTACCGCCATTCCGGATATATCGGCGGATTAACAACTGAAACAGCAAAAGAATTGCTTGCGAAGAAACCTGAAGAGGTTATTAAAAAGGCTGTTCGAGGCATGCTTCCCAAAAATCGGTTGGGGCGAAAACTTGGCAGAAAATTGTTTGTTTACGCAGGCGATCAGCATCCCCATGCTGCTCAGAAGCCTGATGCTGTTGAAATTTAAGGAAAAAAGGACGCGGTAATTATCAATGGATAGCGGAAACATTTTTTACGCGACTGGTAAGAGAAAAGGCTCTGTTGCCAAAGTGTGGTTAACACCTGGTAATGGAAATATTATGATTAATGATCTGGATGTTAATGAATATTTTGAGCTGAATGTGGCAAAAGATTTATTGACGTCTCCTTTAGTGCTTACCGAAAAGAGCAGCGCTTTTGATGTGAGAGCCACAGTTATGGGTGGCGGGAAATCAGGTCAGGCGGGCGCCATTCGGCTTGGTGTTTCCAAAGCACTTGTAATCCTTGATCCTGACTTGAGAGGGGTGTTGAAAAGTGCAGGATTTCTTACAAGGGATTCTAGACAGAAAGAGCGGAAAAAATACGGAAAAAAAGGTGCAAGAGCCAGTTTCCAGTTTTCAAAAAGATAGTTTTTTTTTCTATATCTCAAAAACATCAGGGGCAATTATTCGTTGCCCCTTTTTTGTCTTTGTGTGTCAGAAATGAAGACATATTTATTCTACGATATTGAAACAAGCGGCTTAAACCCTGCCTTTGATCAGATCTTGACCTTTGCCGGTATTCGTACGGATCTTCACTTCCGGGAAATCAGCAGACAGTCTGTTATAATTAGATTGCGAAAGGACATTGTTCCTTCACCAAAAGCTTTTTTAACCCATTGGTTAAAAAACGACGATCTGACTCTTGGAATAAATGAATATGAAGCTGCACAAATAATTCATAAGATTGTAAATATGCCTGGAACCATAAGTCTTGGATATAATTCACTTGGCTTTGACGATGAATTTTTACGTTTCATGTTCTATCGTAATCTTCTTGATCCATACAGCCATCAATATGGCAATGGTTGCAGCCGGATGGATGTCCTGCCGATTACAGTTGTTTTTCGAGTGTTCCATCCTGAATCCCTCAAATGGCCTGAAGTTGATGGAAAACCAAGTTTGAAACTTGATTTGATCACTCGTGAAAATAACCTAACCACCTCGGGCAGGGCCCATGAAGCAATGAACGATGTGGAATCGGTAATTGAGCTTAGCAAGAAATTATTTCAAGAGGAAACCATCTGGAATTATTGCCTTGATTTTTTTGATAAAACAAAGGAAGAGGCAAGAATAAACAGTATCAAAAGCGATTTTAATATTCAGGACCGGTATTTTAAAGTCTGCATAATGATTTCCTTATCTTTTGGGTCAAAGATAAATTATATGGCCCCTGTCATTCATCTGGGTCAGTCGCTGCCTTATAAAAACCAAAGTCTGTGGTTACGCCTTGATTCAGAATCTATTCCGGGTTTTGGCAACGAATTGAGCACTGACGATGCTCATGTGATAAGAAAACGATCCGGGGATGGATTGATCATCCTGCCGGCCCTTGACAGGTTCTGGAATAAGATGCCGGTATTTTCAAAACAGTTTTCGGATGAAAATCTTGGGAAAATTCGTAAGGACTGGAAAAAGTTTTTTGATTATATCCGATACAATCTTGAATACAAATACCCTTATATCCCTGATATAGATCCGGACGCAGCACTTTATCAGGATGGTTTTTTTTCCATAAAGGAGAAAAAACAATGCGAACTGTTTCATAAAACAAGAAATGATCTTAAACATGGAATTATAGATCAAATACAAAGTCTTAGGATTAGAGCCCTGGTGCTTCGTATCCTTGATAGAAATTTTTTGGAAGAATCTTTTAATACAAAAAGCAAAGACTATCAACGCCATTTAAGCAGACTTCGATCCCTTTCAGAGGGAGATAAAATCAAGGGTTACAGGGGCGATACGAAATATGACCGATCCCAGGGGCTTGCCGAGCTGATAGAGCTTGAAAATACATCAACCAATTGTGATACGCATCAAAAAGAAATGATGAATTGGCTGAAAGAGTATATAAAAAAATTTTAATTTTTTCCGCTGAGCCTTTTTAACTCATCAACCTGGGCATTGTGGATGAATTTGTTTAATAACACTTCATTTTGATTGGAAAGGCTGATAATTTTCAATCCTATCAATATATAAGTTTCAGAATATCCTGGATTGATTCGTGTGACTTGAGTGCGAATAGGAATCTTACCCAAAGGTTTGCCCTTGTCAGTATCAACCAACAGCATTCCAAACACTATTTCTTCATTGAACTTAACGTCACAAAGAGGGTTTGACTTTTTACTATTTGTCTTGGGAATAACAATACTAATCCCGTTAAGGGAAACATCTCTGACAGAAAAATACTCCGGACTTCGATACTCGAGATCCCTATATAAGATTTTGCTTTTTATAATGTATTTTGTACTGAGCGGCAGACGGAATGCAGACCGGATATTGGTTTCTTGAACCGGCAGTTGATATTTCAAAATTACGGCACGAACATTTGTTTTATTGGCAAGCAAGTATTGATCGATCAAGGTAAAACCATTACATTTTACACCAAACCTGGCTTTTCTGTTTTTTTCATGGATAATGGCAGTCAAATGGAGTTCGCTGAAAGTGGTTTTTTGTGAAAAAGCCTTCAGGGGTTGGGCAATTGTAATAATCTCTTTTTTAAAATCAACATCATAAATAATCGACGATTTGGAATAGGGTGCCAGGGAATTTATGTTAAAAACCAGATCTACCCCGACGGACGGAAGAAATATTTTATCTATGGCAAAGGTCACTGTGGAAATTATTCAGGCAGTACCCGGTTTTCAGATACTGCCTGAATGAATCCTTAAGGATCTTATTTTACAGAGTCTTTAAGTGCTTTTCCAGGAACAAATTTAGGTACATTTCTTGCAGGGATGTTAATTTCTTTTCCTGTTTGAGGATTCCTTCCTTTTCTGGCTTTTCTTTTTGCGGTTTTGAATGTGCCAAAGCCAACCAGCGTGACGGAATCATTGCTCGACAAGGCTTCAGTTATTGCTTTGATAGTGCAGTCAACCGCTGCCTGAGCATCTTTTTTGCTGCTAAGTACTTCTGAAACCTTGTTGATTAAATCACCTTTGTTCATCTTGATCACTCCTTTTTTTAGGTTTTAGAAATTTCCAAATACTAAATTTGTTGTTAAAACACTTTCGTTACGTTTTATATTCACTCAAATCAGCTTTTCACGGTACGTTACGTCGTTGAGAAGGGCGTGTCAAGTCTTTATTCATATTTTTTTAAAAAATTATTGCAGGTTTTTAATAAAAAACATAAAATTGCTTAAAAAGGAGAAAAATATGGATGCAACCCTTGTGAATCCTTTCATTGAAGGTACTTTACATATTCTTGATACCACAGCATTTGTTAAAGTGAAACCCGAGACCCCTTTCTTAAAAAAAAGCCGGAATTCTTTAGGAGACATTTCCGGCTATCTTGAAATTTCCGGCGATCTTACAGGGTCGGCTGCCGTCAGTTTCTCTGAGAAAAGTATTCTGGGAATTGTCTCTGCAATGTTTGGAGAGGATATGACACAAATCAATGATGAGATTAAGGACGCGGTCGGTGAAATCAGTAATATGGTTGCAGGCCAAGTTACAACCAAAATTGCTGAGTTGAATAAGAAAGTGAAAGTCAAGTTCAAGGAGATCATAATGGGGCAGGATAAACTAATACCCCATATTGACGGGGCGAAATATGTACTTGCGCTTCCCTTCAGGACGACAAAAGGGAAAGTTGTGATTGAGGTAAGCTATCGCTGACTTGCATTTAACGGCTGATAGTCCCGAAATACCATTGGATCAGCCCATCTCCAAAGAAAATATATAAAATTGCCCCGATTGATAAAAAAGGGCCGAAAGGAATTCTGAACTTAGTATCTGATATCCTCATATAGAACATGGTTGAAATCCCTGCAACGGTTCCGAGAAGAGAGCCTGCAAAAACAGTAAAAAAAACACCTTTAATCCCTGTCGCCGCACCAATCATGGCAAGAAGCTTGATATCTCCGCCGCCCATTCCTTCCTGTTTTTTGACAAGATAATAAAACGCTGCAACCGCGTATAGAATTCCACCCCCGCTCAATATCCCCATAAAAGATTGCATGACTGTCATTTCAGGCAGGAAATAAAAGGAGGACGTAAAAGCAAATATGCCTGGGATGGATATACAGTCGGGTATGATCTGGTGATCAATATCGATAAAGGAAATGATGATCAGGACACAGATAAAAAAAAACCAGTAGATTAAAGCAAAAGTAAGGGCAAATTTGAAAAATAACAAAACGGCAAAGGCACCGGTTAAGGCTTCGACAAAAGGATATCGAATTGAAATCGAATGATTGCAGAATTTGCATCGGCCCCATAGACAGACATAGCTCAAGATCGGGATATTGAGATAAAATGGAATGCTGCCGTGACAATCAGGACAGGATGAACCAGGAGAGATGATGGACCGGTTTTCAGGAATCCGATAAATGCAGACATTTAAAAAACTGCCGATACAGGTTCCGAATATAAAAGCGAAAAATCCGTAAAAAATTCTATTTTCAGCCATGGTCATTCTTTTTAAAAAATTATCAGCATCCTTTATCAGCCTTTATTTTTTTTTTTGCAAGGATATTGTAAAATTTGAAATGTGTTTTATTGTACAATCACAATTCACAAGGGTTGTGGATGCTTATTAAACGGTTGACGACAGCGCTTGGTGAGATGAACTCACCAAGTGTTTATATAGGGGCAAAGGAGTTATAATGGCTGAGGCAGATATCGATGACTTGATCGAAATTATTGAGAAAGAAAGCAACATACAAACGATTCCGACAACTATTCCCATGATGCCTGTGAGGGATGTTGTGGTATTTACCGATATGCTGCTGCCATTGTTTGTCGGAAGGGAAAAATCCATTAAAGCAGTTGAAGAAAGCTTTGAATATGATCGTTATATTTTCCTTACGGCGCAGAAAGATTCTGAAATTGAAAAACCGACAATTGACGATGTGTATACTGTGGGTACGGTCGGGAGAGTCCAGAAAATGATTAAATTGCCGGATGGGAGAATTAAAGCCCTGGTTCAAGGTATTGCAAAGGCAAAAGCCTTGGAATATGTTAAAAAAAGACCGTTTTTTAAAGTACGGATTGAATTTTTAGAAGATACCGATCCCAAAATACTTACGATTGAAGATGAAGCGTTGATGAGAAACGTCAAGGAGGCCAGTGAAAAATTACTGGCATTGAAGGGTGAACTTTCCGGGGATATTGGTGATTTGTTATCTCATATCGAATCCCCGGGTAAACTTGCAGACCTGGTTGCCTCGAATTTAAATCCAAAAGTGGAAGATGCCCAGGAGTTGCTGGAAATTATAAATGCAATTGAACGCCTGAAAAAGGTGAATGATCTGTTGGCTAGAGAATTAGACCTTTCAACGGTTCAGGCCAGAATTCAAACCGATGTTAAAGATGAAATTTCTAAAAATCAAAGGGATTATTATTTAAGGGAGCAGGTTAAGGCGATTCATAAAGAGCTTGGAGAAAATGACGATAAATTTGCCGAGCTGCAAGAATTTCAAGTGAAAATTGAAAAATGTAAAATGCCTCCGGATTGTGAGAAAGAAGCCCAAAAGCAGCTAAAACGCCTCGAACAGATGCATTATGATTCTTCTGAGGCATCAGTGGTCCGGACATACCTTGATTGTATTGTCGAGCTGCCATGGAGCAAGACCACAAAAGATTTTCTGGATATTCCCAAAGCTCAGGAAGTTTTAGAGAAGAACCATTTCGGTTTGGATAAGGTCAAGGAAAGAATCCTTGAATATTTAAGTGTCAGAAAATTGAACCCACAGAAAAAAGGACAGATTATCTGTTTTGTAGGTCCGCCGGGGGCCGGCAAAACTTCCCTTGGAAAGGCAATTGCAAAGGCAATGAAGCGAAAGTTTCACCGGGTATCCCTGGGAGGCATACGAGATGAGGCCGAGATCAGGGGGCATAGGCGAACCTATATCGGTTCCATGCCCGGGAGAATATTGCAGGGACTTCGTGAATGCGGTACCAATAACCCTGTATTCATGCTGGATGAAATCGATAAATTAGGGAATGATTTCAGGGGAGATCCTTCTTCTGCTCTCCTGGAAGCACTTGATCCCGAACAGAATTTCGAATTTTCAGACCATTATCTGAATATGCCCTTTGATCTTTCCAATGTGCTTTTCATCCTGACGGCCAATATTTCCGATACGATTCCATCGGCTTTGCTCGACAGGATGGAGGTCATAGGCATTCCGGGTTATACACGGGAAGAAAAAAAGGTCATTGCCCAAAAATATATACTTCCAAGAAAACTTAAAGATAACGGGCTTATCCGGAGGTCAGTCAATTTCAGTTCAGGCGCTATTGAATCCATCATCGCCGACTATACACTCGAAGCAGGGTTAAGAGGTCTTGAGCGTAAACTCGATGCTGTTTGCAGGAAAATAGCAAGGAAAATAGCAGAAGGTAAAAAAGGTAAATTTTTCATTACACGTCAGAATCTTACAAAATATCTCGGCCCTCCTCAATATATAGCAGAACTGGACCAGGAAGAAAGCCAGGTGGGTCTTGCAACAGGGTTGGCATGGACAGAAGTCGGCGGTGAGCAGCTTTATATTGAAGTGTCGCTTTATCAGGGAAAAGGGGAGCTTCTGGTGACGGGCCAGATCGGTGAAGTTATGCAGGAATCTGCCAGGGCTGCACTTACCTATGCCAAATCAAATGCCGATAAATTTGATATCAGTAAGGAAGATCTTGACAATAATGATATACATATTCATGTCCCGGCCGGAGCAATCCCAAAAGACGGCCCTTCAGCCGGGATTGCCATGGCAACGGCACTGATTTCCGCTTTTACCGGCCGTAAAGTGAATAATAAGGTCGGTATGACGGGAGAGATCTCTTTGAGGGGAAGGGTATTGCCCATTGGCGGGCTCAAGGAAAAAGCCCTTGGCGCTTTGCAAGCCGGAATTGAGCACATTATTATCCCGGAGAAAAACAGAAAGGATTTATATGATTTGCCCAAGGTGATAAAGAATAAAATGAAATTTACCTGTGTACGGGATATAAAAGAAGTGCTTGAAATCGCTTTGGAAAAAAAAGATGGGCCGAAAGACGCCTGATAATTTGAAACTTCTTTCCCTGAGTACGGCAGAACAAGGGTGCAGTCTTGCAATGGTGCACGGGCCTTCGTTACTCTGTGAAGAATTCTGGACAACCAAACTGACCCATTCCAGCAGGCTCTTAAAAATGATCGAGTATATGCTTGAAAACCGGGCAGGAGCGAAGCTCAATGATATTGACGGATTTGTAGTAGCCGGGGGGCCGGGCAGTTTTACCGGACTCAGAATCGGCATCAGTGTTGTCAAGGGATTGTCCTATGCCATGAATAAGCCGGTTGCGAGCGTGTCGAGCCTTGACGGAATTGCATTTCGATTTGCCTGTTCATCGATCCCGGTGTGTGCCATGATGGATGCAAAAAGAAATGAAGTTTATTGTTCGGTTTATCATTTTAATAATGGCAACCTGATTTCAAGGACTCCTGAAATTGTTGTCAATCCAAAAGAAGCCGTCAACATGACAAAGGGAGAATCAGCATTGTTTGCAGGCTCAGGCTCAAAAGCATATAAAGAGCTAATTGAAAAGGAAGCAAATAAACCTATTTTCACCCAGGGTTTTTCCGATAATATAAGTGCGGCAGCGCTGGTCCAGTCTCTCTATCTGAAAGACAATTATTTTTCTGTATCCGAGGATGCTCTTGTACCTAGATATATCAGGAAATCGGATGCAGAGCTGATGATTAAAAACCTATGATATTGACATAAAATCCATTCCTTGATATTGTAAACGCCTCATAAGTGAACTGTGGGATAAAAGACTATGGATAGTTCAAAATGGCCGGCGAGGGTAATTTTACCTGTTGCTCAGCCTGGCCTTATATTTATTTTAATTGCCATCCTTATTACAGGGATGTTTTTTTATTTTAAATGGATAGTATTTGCCTGGGTCTCTTTTGCTTTGACTCTGTTTATATGCTGGTTTTTCAGAGACCCTGACCGTGATATACCAAAAGATGGGAAAGGCCTCATATCTCCAGCAGACGGGAAGGTGATAGTGGTTGAGAAACAATCAGGCTGCGAATACTTGACCGGGCCATGCATCAAGGTCAGCATTTTTATGAATGTGTTTAATGTTCATGTGAACCGGGTTCCCTATGACGGTGTGGTTCAAAAAATTCAATACAGCCCTGGAAAATTTATTAATGCATCTTTTGATAAAGCATCTATTCATAATGAGAGAAATGCTTTGATTGTAAAAACAGCTGATGGAAGAGATTATGCTGTTGTCCAGATTGCCGGCCTTATTGCCAGAAGGATTGTGAATTGTGTCAAGGAGAAGGAAAAAATCATTAAGGGTGACAGGTACGGCATGATCCGGTTCGGATCCCGTCTGGATTTATATCTCCCTCAGGATTTTGAAGCTGCCGTCCAAATCGGTGAGAGGACAAAGGCAGGAGCAACCATTATCGGGTACATGAAATAATCAGGGTAGAAAAAAATGCAGAAACATAATTTTAAAAAAAGTATTTATATTCTTCCCAATCTATTTACATCCATGAATCTATTTTGTGGCTATTATTCCATTACAGCAGCTGTTCAATTTAAATTCATTGAAGCTGCTGTTGCCATTCTCATAGGTTCCGTGTTTGATCTTCTTGATGGAAAAATTGCCAGGGCAACCCATACGACCAGCAAATTCGGTATAGAATATGATTCTCTTGCAGATCTCATTACCTTTGGCCTGGCACCGGCTCTTCTGATGTTTCTGTGGGCTCTTCAAAGCACCGGAAGATATGGCTGGTCAGCCACTTTGTTATTTGCCGCCTGTGGTGCATTAAGGCTTGCCAGGTTTAATACCGGCACTTCATCCGGACCTGATTTTGAAGGATTGCCGATTCCGGCTGCAGCAGCTATGAACGTTTCCCTTGTTCTTTTTTTCTACCGGCTTGGAATAGAGCCTGAACCTTATAAATCTGCAATCCTGGTATTGATGTTTATCCTTTCCTTTTGTATGGTGAGTTCCTTTCCGTATAAAAGTTTAAAAAAAATATCAATTTTTAAAAGCCTGAAATTCAACCGTTTTGTCGGTATGATTCTTGTTTTGATTTTGATTGCAACTGAACCCTATATTCTCCTGTTCATCGTATTTTTATTATATGTCCTGTCAGGCCCGGTATTGTCATTGTTTTATCATTATGCCCCAAAAGGTGGGGAAGAAAGATACATTGACGAAGAGCTTTAAAAAACAAATCAAAAAACGGAGTAGACTGAAACTTGGAACAAGTGCCCATTACAAAAGAAGGTTATGCTGCTTTAAAAAAAGAACTTGAAAGATTAAAAACAATCGATAGACCGGAAACCATCAGATCCATCGAAATTGCCAGGGCTCATGGGGACCTTTCTGAAAATGCCGAATACCATGCAGCAAAGGAAAGGCAATCTTTTCTGGAAGGCAGGATTGGTGAACTCAGTTATAAGATCGGGAATGCAAAAATAATCGATCCTCTGACGGTTCCAAAGGATATTGTCAGGTTTGCAAGCAGGGTTCGTGTCGAGAATATGGATTCGGAAGAAGAGGTGGAGTACATGATCGTCGGGCCTGATGAAGCAGATATCAAGCAGGGGAAAATTTCGGTTTCTTCTCCTCTAGGGAGCGCTCTTCTTGGCAAAAAGCCTGGTGATGAAGCTGTATTGCAGGCCCCGGGTGGTAGAAGAGTGTATGAGATATTGGAGATTATTTAAATAAGGTGGAGGAATAAGCTTTGGCAAGAGTCACAATAGAAGATTGTCTGAAAAATGTGGACAACAGATTTACACTTGTTCATCTGGCAGCCAAACGAGTCAGGCAGATAAGAGAGGGTGCCGATCTTTTGGTAAAATCATCCAAGAATGGCGATGTTGTTTCGGTTTTAAGAGAAATTGCCGCCAACCGGATTGTAATCAAAAAGCATAAAGACCTGGATGATGAGTAAAGGCAGAGCTGATAGCCCAAATTACAAGATGGAATTCAAAGGCCGATACCAGGGGTGAAGGACGGCTTTAGAAAAAAGATTGATCATGCAGTGGGAAAGGCTATTTCCGACTGGAACATGATAGTTGACAATGAAAAAATCCTGGTCGGGATATCCGGCGGAAAAGACAGCCAGGTGCTTTTAAATATTTTATTTTCCCTGAAGAAAAAAGCACCTGTTGATTTTAAGATTTTGCCTGTGCATATTGATGCCGGGTTTGATGGTTCATTTGCAGAAGAACTTGGCTGCTATATCAAAGAGACCTATGGCTGTTTGAAAATTGAATATAAGGAATATGGTGTCCTCGCTCATTCCCGCGAGAACACCGAAAATCCTTGTTTCCTCTGTTCTAGATTGAGAAGAAACAGACTTTTTGAAATGGCAAAAGAAGAAGGGTGCCAAAAAATTGCATTGGGCCATAATAAGGATGACATTATCGAGACATTGTTTATCAATATGTTTTATTCCGGGAAAATGGCTACAATGAAGCCTAAACAATCTTTTTTCCAAGGAACGCTTGATATCATCAGGCCGTTGTCATATGTTGAAAAAAAAGATATTGTGCGGTTTGCTCAATCCTCTGGTTTGCCTGAGTTTAGAAATAATTGCCCAAGCGCAGACAAAACAAAGCGGACAGAGATAAGACATATGCTGGAAGACTTATATAAACATAATAAAAATATAAAAGGCAATATATTCAGATCCTTGAGGAATATTGTTCCGGAGTATCTGTTAAACAATTAAACATGATAGATATCCAAAATCAGCCTGACTTCAGAAATATCCCCATTGATAAAGTGGGGATAAAGGGTTTGAAATACCCGGTAAAAGTATTGGATAAGACAACGGGTCTCCAGCCGACTGTTGCACAGATCAATATGTATGTTGATCTGCCGCATCAATGCAAGGGTACCCACATGAGCAGATTTGTAGAAATTTTAAATCTGGTCAGAACTACTGTTTCCCTGGAATCTTTGACCAATATTCTGGAAGATATGAAAATAATCCTTGGAGCAAAATCTTCCCATATTGAAATCTCGTTTCCCTATTTTATTGAAAAAAAATCCCCTGCAACAGGTTCAAAAGGGCTCATGGATTATAACTGTTCCATTATCGGGTCTTCCAATGGCAAGAAAAATACTGATATTGTTTTGACGGTTGCCGTTCCCGTGACCTCAGTATGTCCGTGTTCAAAGGAGATCAGCGAATATGGCGCACATAATCAGCGGGGTGAGGTACTGGTCAGCACCCGGTTTAAGAAATTCATATGGATTGAGGATATTGTTGAACTGGTTGAAGCTTCAGCATCCTGTGATATTTTTTCTGTGCTGAAAAGGGAAGATGAAAAATTTGTTACCGAAACAGCCTATAATAATCCTAAATTTGTTGAAGATATTACAAGGGATGTAGCAAAAGAGCTGATGGCAGACAAAAATATAACCTGGTTTTCCGTAAGTGCGGAGAATTTTGAATCCATTCATAATCATAGTGCATACGCCTATATTGAAAAAGGGCCCATCTCTTAATCTTTATTTTTCCCTGCTTGAATCACCATGGTTTTAAGTCGGCTAAGAATAGACTCATATCCGGTGTTCTCCTCATTTACCAGGATGACATAGGAATAAAGCCTGTCATTCTTTCCCAACAAATACCCTGCCCGGGTTCTGACACCGGTTAATGTTCCTGTTTTAAAAAAATCATTTTCTTCTTGTTTCATCAATCTATGATAGGGTTTGAAACTGTTTACTATCTTAAGCATCTGGTCCGGGGAGATCTTATTTGATCTTGAAAGCCCCGAGCCTTCGTGAATGGTGAGGCTATCCGGATAAAAACGGCCACGTGAGAAATCAAGAACAGCCTGTATTCCTTTTTCAAGAGTAGCCGGTTCCCCGTACGCTTTTGCCCCTGCAGATAAGAAAAGCTGATTTGCAATAAAATTATTGGAGTATTGCAAAAGTTGCCGGATAATGGTTTTTAATCCATGGGGAGACAGAAAAACATGGGCGTTTTCATTTTTTAAGGGAAAAGCTCCAATCCGAATAGAACCAGTGACCGGTACATTTTCTTTTTCAAAAAAATATTTTAATAATAATCCAGGGTATAAATAGCTTTGCTGCTGTGAAAGAATGATCCTCCCCTGTTTTAAATTTGTCTTTTTAATGTCGTCATGGAAAAAATCAAGCAACGGTGTCTGGGGTTCACCACTGATAAATCCTTTTAATTGATTGTCCCATTGGAACATAATGGTATTGAAATTGGCGCATAAAGCTCCGACAGGGGCATCATAAGGGTTTAAAGAGTCGCCTTTGCCCGGGATATCAATCCGTTCTGAATAATAGGACTGATCAATAAGGATATGATGAACCTCTTTTATGTTTAATTTTCCAATGATATCGCTGCTCAGATTTTCAATAACTTCAGAAGTGAATACCGGGTCTCCGTATCCTTTGATATGAAGATTTTTAGATTTTTCATCATAATGATAATAAGTGGGAAAACGGTAATCTTCGCCCAGGCTGTGAATAGCGGCAAGGCTGGTCAGGATCTTTAGTGTAGAGGCCGGAATATATGGCTTTTCTCTGTTTTGAGCATAGAGGATATTACCCTTATCATCTGCCAATATGATCCCCGCATTCATGGTCTTTGCATAAACGAAGGGAATAATGGACAGGAGAATAAACCCGGTAAATATCCCTGAAAGGATTTGACCCGCTGTTTTTTTAATCATTATCGTTATAAAAGGCTTTATACGCCAGATATGTCATATATACATCGGCCTTGCTTGATATTTCAAAGGGTGAATGCATTGAAAGAAGAGCAGGGCCGCAGTCAAGGACATTCATTCCGAATTTGGCTAGAAATTTGGCTACTGTACCTCCTCCGCCCTGGTCAATTTTCCCAAGTTCGCCTGTCTGCCAGACAATATTATTTTTATTGAAAATCCGTCTGATATTACCGACAAACTCAGAACCGGCATCACTGGCTCCTGATTTGCCGCCGACACCTGTAAATTTGGTTATGCAGATGCCAAATCCGAGTTTTGCAGCATTCATGGCCTCATGCACCTCCTTGAAGTCAGGGTCCATGGCGGCATTTACATCGGCTGAAAGGCAGGATGAGTGAATCAGGGCCTTTCTGAGGGACCGGTTATCCGTATTCCCGCCACTTATAAAAAGAAGGTCGGACATAAAATCTTCAAGGAAATTGGATTTTGCTCCACTGCTGCCCTCGCTGCCGATTTCTTCCTTGTCAAAGAAAAGGGCAATGGCTGTTTTTTCAGGCGATTGTGAATCAAGAAACGCTTCAAGACCGGTATAGGCACAGACACGGTCATCCTGGCCATAGGCACCGATCATGGACCGGTCAAATCCGATATCTCTTGCCTTTTCCGAGGGGACGGCTTCTATCTCGGCACTGACAAAATCTTCTTCAGTAAGACCGTATTTTTCATATAAACAGTTTAATACCCCTAGTTTGAACCGCTCTTTCTCATCATCACCACCTAAAGGCGTGCTTCCTGCGACCAGGTTTAATTTTTCACCATCAAATACTTCTGAGATATTCTTGCTTGACTGAGTTTTTCCTGCCAGATGGGGCAGAAGATCTGTGATGGTAAAAACCGGGTCATCCTGATGTTCGCCTATGCTGATGTCAAGCCTTTCATTGTTGGATTTGATTATGGTTCCATGTAGTGCCAAAGGCAGCGCCAGCCAGTGATATTTCCGGATACCGCCATAATAATGGGTTTTCATCAAACCTATGGACAGGTCTTCATAAATCGGGTTCTGTTTTAAATCCAGCCTGGGAGAATCAATATGGGATGCGATAATGTTTGCCCCGAGGTGAGGCAATTTTTTCCCAATAGCGGCCAGGGCCACACAACGGCCCTGGAAAATTTTATAAACTTTTTTGATATTGTTTGTGCCCCCTTCCAAAAGCGTATCAATGTCTACAAATCCTTTTTGTTTTGCAGCCTGAACAATTTGCAGAACAGCTTCCCTTTCGGTCTTGGATTGATTTAAAAAATCCTTGTATTTTTCACAGAATTGAAAAACCTGTTCTTTGTCTTTCTTATCCAGATGATCGAAAACAAGAGTTCTCTTTTTCAGCAAGATTTCTTTAATCTTTTTTATCCCGGCTTTCTTCATTTAGTCCTATCCTTTCCCCTTATTTAAAAAATTGGAAAAAATCATTCACTAGCTCTTTTATTTTATATTTCAGATCAAGGGCTTCCCACCTGTCCGGAAAAGCAATGGGACTGAATTCAACCCCGACCTCATACATATACCCGTTTTGGTCTTCAGCATAAATATTTTTTATAATCGTTAATGGAGTGATGATCACGCCTTCATGGCTGACAACGGTATCATAATCCTTTGTTTTTATGGATTTCAATCCGTTATTGACCAATATATTCTTTAATGCATTTTCTTTAATCCGTTTTTGAAGAGATTCATCTGATTCTCCCGGGGCGGCAGATATTACTCCTGAGATTGAAATCCGAGAAAATTTTTCCGTGCGAAAGTCATGACCGGCGGGAACCATGATTAAATTTTCATCCCGGATTTTATTTTTAGAGGATTTAATATCAAACCGGACATAAAAATAATTTATTCCCTCATCAGTGAATGCAGGCCCTGAAAAGAATGCAAGAGCGAAGGCAGAGAACAGGGCAAAAACGAAAACAGCAAAGTGCGATGATTTATCTGGCATATTTTTTGTATATATTTTTATGTCTTGATTTTAAGATTAAACCATAATTTTAATGCCGGGCATTTTTTTGATGAAAATTACAGGGGATAATAGCAAAGATTAAAAAAAAGAGGAAACAAAAATGAAAAGAAATCTGATGATGTGGGTGCTGTTCGCAGTTGTTTTCTTTCTGACAGGGTGTGCCGGGGGGTATCTGTCCGGCTCAAACTCTGCCGGTCCGTCCGGAAGTGTTCTCGGGCTAGCCGAGAAAGATGGAGGGGCAAATCAGACAGTGACGTTTGAAGTTACAGGAAAGGGTCTTGAACCGGAAACATCGATAACAAAAGGTGAAGCCATCATAATGGCTGAAAGAGCTGCAATAATGGATGGCTACCGGCAGTTTGCAGAAAAAATCCATGGTGTGTATGTCGATGCCTATATGAAATCCGGTTACGGAACAATCAATCATGACATGATTAAAACCAATACCCAATCATGGCTCAGAGGAGTTGAATTAGTTGAAATCAGACATGGAAATCACGGTATAACCGAAGCAATTATGCATTTGAGAATCAATTTTACCAAGCAGGGAATGGTTTGGTGGCCAAGCGGTTTAGGATCGAATATAGCACCCATGTGACCCTCTAATCCATATTTTATATGAAAGAATTGAGAAATCATGTATTTTTGTCTTAACAGGTCGGCAATCGTTTTTTATGCATCTTTGTTTATGGCGCTTACCTTTTTCATCTTAATGAAAAGCGGTGCTGCCTCTGCAGCAGACAGGGGGTATCAGGATGTATATTCCATGGAACCAAAATCTGATTCCAATAAGGCAAAAATTGAATTTATTCAATCGGAAATTGACAAGATCAGTCAAGATTTTGACTGGTTGTCTTCCCGTGTCAAGAAAATGGAGCTGTTTAAGCAGTTTATCCCGGACAGAATGTATCAAAGCCTTGCGTTTAAACAGAATAAAATTAAAATTCTGAAAAAACTCAAAGCACAACTGGAGGCGGTATCAAAAAAAGATAAAAAAACAAAACCGGTCAAGAAAACCTCACCTCTTTCGAAAAAAGCAGTTGGGACTCCTTCAGGAGAGAAGAGGATCGCGGAACAAATAAAAAAATACGGGCTGGTTGACTGGCTGGAGTTGATAAAAGACAAGGATGGTGCAAGGATCGAGAATCGATTGCCGATATTGTTTGGTTCCGGAAGCGCTGAAATTGCAGAAGAATATAAAATATTTCTGAAGAATGTGGCCATGGTTCTAAAAGAAAGCAAAGTATCGATTCAGGTTGATGGATACGCAGATACAGATCCCATTCATACTGCAAAATATCCATCAAATTCTGAATTAAGTACTGCAAGAGCTTTAAGTGTTTCCCGGGAGCTGATTAAAAACGGCATAGGCCCTGATGTTTTTAAAACAGGAGCAGCCCGGCGACGCGGATCTGTTGAACACAAGGCATCTAAGTGGAAAGCCCTTGATAGACATGCGAATCTGACTGTTTTTTTAGAGTAAAACTTTTGACGGATTATTTCATGCAACGCCTATTCGTAGAACAGGCTGAGGCTTTCATCAAGATCACCTGAAAACCTATCCAAAGGTATTTGAAATTTTAAAAATACATGGCCAAATACCCGTTTTTCCTATTCCATTTTTTTTAATTTAAGTTAGTATGGTTTCATGACGATCTCTTTAATTTAATGGCTGTCTGGATTTTGAAAAAAAATTTACGACATGATTTAGATGAGGGCTATGAAATGAAACTTTTTTTATTTTTCTGGGTCGGGGTGATTTCAGTTTTTTCACTGGCTGGTTGTGCCGGGAACCATTATCCTTCCGGGAACGTCCTTGGCAACTCAATCTCAACATCAGAGATGTACAGGGTTGTTATATTTAATGTTGTCGGTAAGGGAGTCGAACCGGAATTGTCCTTATCCAAAGGACAGGCTGTGTTGATGGCTGAAAGGGCAGCCGTTGCAGACGGATACAGGCAGTTTGTGGAAAAGATCAGAGGTGTTTACGTTGATGCCTATATGAAAGCCGGTTATGGTGCGGTTAACTGGGATGCCCTTAATACAAGCACTCAGTCATGGCTGCGGGGTGTTGAAATCATCGAGGTAAGGCAGGGACCTTTTGGCATTGTTGAAGCACATATGCAGCTTAAGGTGAATTTTGTTAACAACAATATGATCTGGTGGCCCTTTGGAACGGACAATATCCCCAAATCCTGATAGCAGTATGATATCATTCATAATTTAAGCATCTTTGGTATGAAATGAAAAAAAGGGGGGGGGCTATGCACATTAAAAATAATTCATACATTAATCCATTGTTTTTTCTGATCGTATTTCTCTTCGGGTCATTCATTTATCCTGAGCCTGCCAGGGCTGTTCCTGATAAAAGCGACGGATCCGGCACCTATAGCCAGAAAATAATAGATGATTATCAGCACAGAGTGATTTCAACCGAAGGGGAGATTCGCGAGTTAAAAGAGAATCTGGCATGGCTGGACCTGAAGATCAAGGGGATAATCTATTCAAACCGTCCGGTTCCGCAATCAATTTATAATTCGGTACAACATAAGACAGAGAGACTAAATGCCCTGGAAAAAGAGAGGGCATATTGTATCAACCGGTTATCCGGGTTCCTGAAACCGGAGGAACCCGCCATTACACAGAGTCAAATATCCGGGCAGGATACGGATGATCATGATTTTGTAAAAAAACTTCAATCCAGGATTGAAAATGCACATCTTTCAGACTGGATAGCCATCGAGCATGATAAAGACGGTCGCTCATACAGGTTAAAAACAATCCTTCCTATTTTATTTTCTTCAGGAAGTGCATTGCTTTTCAAAGAGTATGATGATTTTTTAAGAAATTTTGCCCTGGTGATAAAAGACCTTGATGCTCAAATAGTAGTGGATGGGTACGCGGATATTAATCCGATTCATACCAAGCAATACCCCTCCAATTTCGAACTCGGCGCCACACGGGCAGCCAATGTGGTTCATTCCCTGGTCAGACACGGAGTTAAGCCATCCATATTTAAAATTGCTTCCACAGGAAAATACCGATTCTTTCCCCTTAAGATGTCTGCAAATAAAACCCTGGAGAGATATGTCAATATAACTGTGTTTATCTCCGGATAACCCGGGGAATTATCTATTATTTCAAAAAAAATGAAACATCCTTTCCACCCGCTTCAGAGCTAAACAGGATAATATATTTTTGTTATTTGAATTTGTTTGATTGTTTTGCTATACGAAGGTGATGCGTCGTTGTGTATAAAACTGTGAGATTTTTTAAGGTGGAAACGGTTTGAACCTGTCAGACCCGAAATATCAGAATTATAAGATTATCTTTTTTGTCATCTTTCTCATTTCAGGATACCTGCTCTTTAATTCCGAGCTTTCATTTTCCGGTGAAGTCCCACAGATTGCAATTGTTGTATCAAAACGGATCAAACCCTATGTGAGCATTATAGAAGGGATGACCGAGGAGCTGGAAAAAAAAGAAAAGAAATTTGAAATCTTTTTCCTTTCCGAATCAGACTCTCCTGATAGTCAACACATGACAACCCGGTTTGAAAACAGCCGGTTTGATTTATATGCCGCTGTTGGACCTGAAGCTGCAAAACTGGTATGGTCTTTGAAAACAGAGCATCCCAAAGTCTTCACAGCAGTCCTTGATCCTGAAGTCCTGCTGGAAAGCGGAAGTTCTCAATGCGGTGTTTCACTTAGAATTCCGGTTGAAAGGCAGGTCCGGGAAATTTCAAATGCATTTGTCAATGTCAAGAGAATCGGATTGCTGTTTGACGCCCGGATCAATGACTGGTTTTATAAGGCAGCCGATGCTGCTTCCGGGCAATACGGCATCACCATTATCCCCCTCATGGTTGAGACGAGGGCCCAGATTACCGAAGTACTGGCCCAGAACTGGCAGAATCTGGATTGTGTCTGGATGATCCCGGACCAGACCGTTATTTCCGAAAAAATCATTGAACATATTATCAAGCTTGCCCTTTATAATTCAAAGGGCGTGATAGGGTATAATTCATTTTTTATCCGGACCGGTGCATTTTTTTCTTTTGATTTTGATTATAAAACCCTGGGGGCACAGGCTGCCCGGAAAATCGACGGGTATTTGGGAACCGGTTTGTGTAATCAGGAGCCGCCGGAATTTCAAACCATTTTAAACCGTAAAATGATAGAGAAAATCGGTTTTAAAACAAAGGAGTGAATTATTTTTAATAATATCGGCATACATGCAAGGGTCCTGTCCACTGCCGTCATTCTGATCAGTGCATCAACACTGACCTTGGGATACTGGGGGGTGAATATCATCAACCAGTTTGTCATGTCCCGGTTTAGCCAGCGGATTGATTTCATGACCCATTACCTGGCCCTTAATTCAGAACTGGGCATTTTGATTGATGAACAAAAACTTTTAAGGGGTCTTGCAAGGAATATGCTAGGGGAAGAGGACATTGCCGGGGTAATCATTGAAGATGGCCATGGCCGGGAACTCATAAGGGAAACACGGGATATCCCTGGCCCCTTTGAAACTGTCCAAAAATGGGTCTATTTATCAGAAGCAAAAGATGGGATGGTATCCATGAATCTGATCACGGATAATAGGGATGGCGATAGAATCGGCCGGGTCGAGGTCATCTATTCCACAAGCGGAATTGAGAATCTTGCAAAACAAATGAAACAGAGGTTTTTAATCATTGCCCTGGTGTTGATTCTGATTTCCTGTTTCATATTTTATATCATATCCAGATCCCTTGTAACCCCTGTGATCTCACTTGCAAAAATTGCAAAAAAAGTATCGCTTGGCAATCATGCCATCCGCGCCCCGGAAGGCAATACGCCGGAAACTATAAAACTTGCCGGAGCCTTTAACGAAATGCTGGACTCCATTGCTTTAGGGAGGAAAACCATTGTCCAGGCCTATGAAAAAATGGCAAAGCAGGAGACCCTGGTGGAAGTTGGAAAATTCTCCATGATGATCGCCCATGAGGTAAAAAACCCGCTGGGCATCATAAAAAGCTCCCTTGAAATCCTGAAAAGGGAATTGGATATTCCTGCAGGGAATGTTGCCTTGACGTTTGCGGAAGAAGAAATTATAAGGCTGAATGATCTGATTGAAAGTTTTTTAATGTTTGCAAGGCCGGCCAGGCCGAATTTTTCCAGGACCGATCTCAACCGGATCATGTATCAGGTGGTCACGGGTTTTGAAATACAATACCAGTCCGGTCTGCTTGAGATCAGATCTTCTATTCCTGAAGCCCCCTTTTATGCCGATGCCGATTTCGACCTGTTTTCCCGGGGAATGACCAATATCATCATGAATGCCTGTGAGGCAAACCAGGGAAAAGGGGTAATCGAGATTGCAATTGAGTGCAGGAAGAAAAAATGGCAACTTTATGTTAAAGATCAGGGTAAGGGAATTCCGGCAGAACAGTTGAAAAAGATTTTTGAACCGTTTTTTACCACCAAGGCCAAGGGGACCGGTCTTGGACTTGCATTTGCAGACCAGGTAGTCAAGGCCCATGGTGGAAAAATTGTGGCTCAGAACAGACCCGAAGGCGGTGCCCTGTTCTGCGTGACAATGTTTTCAAATATAAAAGATGATGAAATTCAAGGAAGTTTGGAATAAATGGCCCATATACTCATTGTAGATGATGAACCAAAAATGAGAATCCTTCTTTCAATGATGCTGGAAAGAAAAGGGTATCAGATTGATCAGGCAACCGATGGAAAGGATGCCTTGAAAAAGCTTTCCCTTTTGGGATATGATCTTGTGATTTCCGATATCAAGATGCCGGAAATGGATGGAAGGGAATTGATAACCAGGATGAGACAACAGGATATCGTTACTCCTGTCGTGTTCATCACTGCCTTTGCAACCATTGATTCCGCCGTTGAGATGATGCGGCAGGGTGCTGTCGATTATGTTACCAAACCCTTTGATGAATCAAAAATCAGGATCAGTGTGGAAAGAGCCTTGAATTTTTCCCGTCTGGTGTCTGAGAATCGTGAAATGAAACTGGAACTTGAGGAATCACAGGGGCACCGGCAATTGATTTATCAATCAGACTGTATGAAGGAGGTTGTAAACCTGGTAAAAAATGTGGCTAGTGTCGATTCGGCAGTCCTGATACTCGGAGAATCCGGTACAGGCAAGGAGCTTATCGCAAGACAGATCCATTCTAAGAGTACCCGTAGCGGTAAACGGTTTGTGCCGGTCAATTGTGCTGCCATTTCATCCAACCTGGTTGAGTCTGAATTATTCGGATATGAAAAAGGTGCTTTTACAGGTGCCGAATCCCGGAGGCGCGGCAAATTTGAGTATGCCACCGGCGGTACACTGTTTCTGGATGAAATCGGGGATATGCCCCTGGATTCCCAGGGAAAACTCCTCCGGGCCCTTCAGGAAAAAAAGTTTCAGCGGGTTGGCGGCAATGAGGAGATTCCTGTGGATGTCAGGGTGATCTGTGCCACCAACAGAAATCTTGAAACCATGGTTCATGAAAATAAATTCAGACAAGACCTTTTTTACCGGATCAATGTGTTTCCGATCCTGATACCGCCCCTTAGGGAGAGAAATGAGGATATCGTTCCTTTGGCAGATTATTTGATCAAGACATTCCCGTTTGGAAAAGAGCATATGATCAGCGATAATGCCTGCAAAAAACTTAAAGAATATCCGTGGCCGGGAAATGTACGGGAACTCGCCAATGTGATTGAACGATGCCTGATTTTAACACGGGATACAAAAAAAATTACATCAGACACGATTTCTTTTTTAAAGACCGCAGCACCTGCAGCGGATGGACCGGAGGTTGTCAAGCTGCCGCCCGGAGGGGTTGCGCTCCACCAGGTCCAGTTCAGCCTGGTCAAACAGGCCCTGCAGGCAGCCGGCAATAACCAGACAACAGCGGCAAAACTTCTGGGCCTAAGCCGGTCCAAGCTCAGGGTAATCATTAAAAACATTGATGGTGATCAATAAATGGCATTCAGAACCTGCATCAAAATTGTGATAATGATCCTTATGACGTTGACGTCAGTCTGTCAGGTGAATGCCTCGGATACCATGCTGATGTTTGTCGGAGAGGATCTTGATGTGCTTTCCATTGCTTCTCGAAAGGAAGAAGCTGCCTGGAGTGCACCGGCCATTGCCAAAGTGATTACCGGCAAAGATATCCAGGATTCAGGGGCCCAGACCATTTCAGAAGCCATTGACGGGGTTGCAGGTTTCCATGTCGAAAAAACCAATCAAGGCTCAATTCCCTATTTAAGGGGAATATCAAATTCGGCCCTTGTCTTGTTCGATACGGTCCCGATCATTTCAGGAACAGAAAAATCCTATCATTTCATGGATTATGAAACATCACTTGTCCCCATAAAACGAATCGAAATTATAAGGGGGGCCGGGTCTGTTTTATGGGGACCGGATGCCTTTGCCGGTGTTGTAAATGCTGTCCCCTTTACCGGAAAGGATTTTTCAGGAATGGATACCGGCGTGGCCTTGTCTTCGTCAGATGAGGGCAAACAGGCATACCTTCGGTATGGAAAAGATAATGGGGACTGGGCCTCCTTTTTTTCTCTTTCCGCCCGTCAGGCCAGGGAAGATGATACGGACATCAATGTGCTCCGGTTCTGGAATGACGGTCTTACTCCATCTCCGGAAGATGAACGGTTTGGGAACAGTACGCCGGATGATTCCCACTACCTGGAGCTGTACGGCAATGTTTCAGTTTCGGACTGGCTTGTTTTTTCGGCAAAATTGTCTGACAGCCGCAAGGCTTTTTCCGTAACCGACTGGGATGGCGAACATACCTGGGAAGAAGAGAAAGCCTACAATACAAAACTGTTCAAGCTGGAGGCAAAAAAAGAGATCGGCATTGACTCAGGCATCCGGTTTACCGGCTACTACTCGGATGTAGAACTTGAAAAATCAGTTATTGACCGCCAGTTTGACCAGGAGGAATATTCCATGTTTGGTGAGCTGATTTATGAACGGTCTCTTTTCTCTTCCGATGGATTATTGACGGTGGGAACATCCTATAAAGAAGACCATTATGATGATATCCTGGTATGGAATAGTTTTTTTCCAGGATACCTCACATCTGAAAATCTTTATTTTCTTCCGCCCTTTTCCAGGAAAGATTATGACAATACATTGGTTTCCGTTTTCAGCCAATACCGGCACAAAATTGATAATATTGAATTCTGGGCCGGTTTAAGGAGTGATGACCATAAACAATTCCAGGATGAAATCAGTTTCAGTTCCGGGGCTGCATGGTCAATTTCTCCTGAATTCATCCTCAAGGGCAGTTACGGTTCCGGGTATCGGACACCCTTTGCCAAACAGCTTTACGAAAACACGGAAAGCCGGCTGGAGCAGATTAAAAATGTCAATATCCAACTTCAATACAAACCCAATAACCGGAGCCTGCTTTCACTGACAGCCTTTAGAAACGATATCGATGACCATGTGATCAGCGACCGGTATGAGGGAGCCGGGGTTTCGCTGCCCAACCGGCAGACCATTGACGGGATTGAACTGGAATGGGAATTTGAAGCCACAGACAATTTGTCTTTTTCCGGGAATGCCACCTTTTTGAGCAATGACGGGCCGGATGAGGTTTTCCTGTTTAATGACTATACCTATTTTGATGATGACGGGAACGAGCAGAAGCATTACGAGAGGCTGACCCACCGTTATGATACCGGATCTGACACTATTCTTAATTTAACCGGGGTCTGGAAAATAACGGAGAATATCAAGCTGATCCAAGAGATCAAATACTTTTCCGATCGTGAGCTATACTATTCCGTTGACAATGAAACCCGGAAATACCCGGATGCATGGCTGTGCAATCTGCGCCTCCGCATCAACACCGGTAAATCCAGTGATATCGACCTGTTTGCCAACAACATCTTTGGCACCCGGTTTGAGACGTTTGATGCAGCCTCGGATCATAACAGCGAGTCTCTCAGTGCCGGAATAGTCTTTAAATATAAATGGTAAGCCGTTATGGAAATTCAAGGGATGCTGAAAACGACTCTTCATATTCTGCAAGATGGAATTTGAATCCGGCCATTTTAATCCGGATTTTTCCCCTGATACTGTAATCCCTGTGAACAATTGCATTAACAACGAGTTCCCTGAAAATACCTTCCGGAAAAGTGAGTTCTTCTCTTTTCAATCCTTTAATCAAGGAAGAGGTTTTCCAATTCAGCCGGATTTTATGGATGACGGCATCGACAGATTCAGGGCTGGTTTCATAACAATCAAGCCGGTCAATGATTGATCCCAAATCATCATCTTCGTAAGCTACAAATTGTATTCCGGCATGAGGCAGATGAGTTTCCAGGGCAGATCCCAATTTTTGTTTCAGGCCAAAGAACAGAAGGCCTGAAAGACTGGCGCACAGTCCGGCATGAAACCTGGTTGCGATACTGGCATTGACAAGCAGTGAATCAAATTCTTCCTGGTCCATGGATCTGGTTTCCAGGTCATATACATCCCTGAAATAAGCTGAAATCTTGTCCAGGTCCAGATCTTTTTTTTCAGAACCTGCTACCGGATTGGCGTCAATATGATAGACCCTGGCATTCTGAAACATTCTTAAAAGCTCTTCCCTTGAAGAATTCCTTTTGGTACTGCCAACCCGGATCATATATTTTCCGGAGGCTGTCTGGTATGGCTTTTCAATCCCTTCAGGCACTCGTATTCGTGCTATGAGTTTATCATTGAAACGGATTGTTTCAAACAAGGGAATCAATGGCGGCAGAATACTATTCCGGCAGATATTCATTGCGGTCTGTTCCAGATTTTTGATCCTTGCACTGTCAATACCCGTGACTCTCCCGTCATCTGAAACACCAATATAAATATCACCGCCCATGACATTGGCAAAAGCGGAAATTTCTTCTGCAAGGGTCTGGGGAGAAACAGAGGGTTCTTTAAATTCCGTTAAGGAGTTTTCACCATTTAAAAATATTTCTGTAAGTTCACTGTTCATAAGGCCCTTAAGATGACTAAAAAATGTCCATAACAAGTTTCAAGCCTTCGCAAACCTCATCAATTCTGTCTTTTGTAAGACTGCCGATTTTTTCTTTGAGGCTGGATTTTTCCACGGTTTTTAACTGCGTCATATTAACCACAGATTTTTTGGGAATATTTGCTTCACCTTTTTTCAGGATAACATTACCTGGCAGTTCACCAAATTTCAAAGTTGAGGTAATTGTCACAACAATAACCGTGTTTAGTTTGCTGTCATTGAGAAGATCATTTTGAACAACAAGTCCGGGACGTCTGCCCACAGATTCGGAACCTTTTGCAGGTGAAAAATCCACCCAATAAACAGATCCTTTTCGAATTACCATTCCTGCCCCTCTTCTGTTCCCAGGCCTTCAAACCACATGGCAAAATTAAGTTGCTCTTCTCTTATTGCTTCGTCTGAAAAAGTCTGGTCGTAAGCGTCCTTGATATGACGATTTCGTTCAAATGTGAGTTTTTCTCTGAGTATTATAGAGATAAGTTTGCTTCTGGATATCCCTTCTTTCTTACTCATATCATCAATCATTGTAATTAATTCTTTGGGAATAGTAATAGCAACCTTTTGAGTATGCATTAAAAATATACCTTTTTTATATGATAGTTTATAAATACCTTTTCATTGCTGTGTATGTCTGTCAAGTGTTTCCAACTAAAATTTTCAAGAATAAAAGGTTATACTTTCTGGTAATTAAGAAATTTTTTAAGGCTCACAGATGATCATCTTTCTTGGCATCCTGACATTTAAGACCCATAATAACAAGCATTAATGAGTTTAAACCATAATATCAAAGGCATTAATAATGAAACACAAATTGCCCATTGCAGTGAGCAGCGGGTTAAAAAAACTGGCTGCCGATATCAGAAAGGCGCGTCTTCGGCGCCGGTTGAAGATAAGCGTAATTGCGGACCGGGCAGGAATTAGCCGGGAAACAGTTGCAAAAATACAAAAAGGGGATACAGGAGCCGGTATCGGCAATTATGCCGCAGTCATTTTTGCCATTGGATTGGGAGTGGACTGGATGAATCTGGCTGATATCGAAAAAGACAACATCGGCCGCATCCTTGATGAAGAAAGAATTCCCCTTAGAGCCAGGGATAATAAAGGATAAGGAAAGGTATGCCGGAAAATATTTTTGTGCATATAGATTTGAAGGGGAAAATCTTTTTTGTCGGACAATTGTGGCTGCATGAGCGCAATGGACGGCAAAGCGCCCTGCGGTTTTCAACAACTTTGGAAGGTCCTTTTCTGACCACAACACCTGATCGTCATATTCCTCCTTTAATTCACCTGGGAAAATTATTGAATGCTTCTAATCAAATCATTGCTCATACAGAATTTGGATCAGGACCTTCAAGATATGGTTGAGCCTGGCTCGTCTCTGGGTGGAGCAAGGCCCAAGGCTGCTGTTCTGGATGCCGATGCGAGGAAAATCGCAAAACAGGTGGCCATTATTAACAAAACATGATTTGTTGGAATACAATCGGTCAGATCCGGCAATGCATGGCTATATAATGTTTCAGCCTTTGAAACAAGCCTG
>Ga0156388_1061_pt1 | contig 51963 bp, 45 predicted proteins | sample RifOxyA3_FD_108032 | JGI IMG/M metagenome (GOLD analysis project Ga0156388, IMG submission 108032) | Desulfobacterales bacterium RIFOXYA12_FULL_46_15
AAAGGAGGTATCTCAGCCCAGAGTCCTTTGGTAAATTCTTTTGCTAAGGATTGTGCCATATTCTATATTCTCCTAAAAAATTCTCTTTATTTCATCTGATTAACAATTTCAGGTTTGAGTTTCTGATAGAGTTCTTTTGCCTGGTTTGCAGCAAGACTTACGGCTTTTGATGTTACCGTTGCACCGGACATGGCATCAATGGCACCGCCGTCCGCTTTAACTGCAAAATTAGTGTCAAGGCTTTTTCCCAAAAACTGAGATACAAAGGAAAGATTATCCTTTGCTCTTGATCCGATACCCGGAGTTTCTGAATGGGTTGTGACCCTTACACCGATAACGGTATCAGTGTCCAGGTTGATTCCCACCATGAGCCCGAGAGATCCTCCGAATCCAGTGCCTTTTGTCTCAAAGGCAACTGCTTTTGAACCATCAGAAAGTTTGCCCGGGAAAACCTGCAATTCAGTGTTTTCACTTTTAACGTTGAATCTTTCAGCCAGAGGATCGTTGGTGACTTCCGGGAAAATACCCTTGATAGCCGGGGCTTTCTGGAATTTTAAAACCTGATTTTCGATCTGAACTTCGGTTTTAGATTTTACGGCTGCAAGAAGCCCGCCTGAAAAGGTTGTCAAAAGAGTTAAAACAACAATCATATTAATCATTTCACGCATTGCGAACCTCCTTTCCCAGGGCTTTGGGTCGAATGGTATCAATAAGAGGGTTTACAACATTCAATAACAGGATACCCAGAACCGTACCATCATCATAAGCACCGATATTTCTCATGAGGATAATCATCACTGCGGCACAGAATCCAAAAATCAGCATGGGGATTCTGTTGACCGGTGAGGATGAATTTTCAGGAGCCAGAAAGAATGCTCCGAAAAGGGTATATCCTGAAAAAAGATGAATCATGGGAGCTGCATATTTATCCGGGTTTGCCAGGTTAAAGCAAAAGGCTGTAAAAATGATTCCCGCAATGAATGAAACCGGGATTTCCCACCGGACAAAACCTCGTAAAATAAGATACACTCCGCCGATAATCAGTCCGAGTCCAAAGGTGGTGCCGATGGCACCGACTTGTTTTCCCATGATAAGATCGCTTAACGGAAAAAGATCGGAGACGGCGAGTGCCCCTTTGGCTTTGACGGCTGCCAGGGGGGCAAGGGCTGTAAAGCTGAAATCATAGTTTATGTAAGCTGCATCAAAATCAAGATGAGATGCCCACGAAAGTGTTAAAATGGCGATTCCAAGAAGGGCCGGATTAAACGGGTTGGCACCGATTCCGCCATAAATCATTTTGCCGAGTACCACGGCCAGAAATGTTCCAACGATGACCAGCCACCAGGGAGCTGTGGCCGGAAGCATCATCCCGAGAAAAAGGCCGATAACAGCAGAATCCAGATCATTGATAGAAGGTTTTTTCCCGGATAGGAGGGTTACGATGAATTCCCAGGCCATGGCACTTGAAAGAGACAGGGCAAGGACACCCAAAGCAGGTGCCCCAAACTGAACAAGACTGAAAATGACGGCCGGAAGAGAGGCAATCAGAAGGTTCAGGTTTGTATTAAAAAGACTGTCTCCATCATGCCAGAAAGGCGCATGGGATACGATTAATTTATTGTTATTCATTGGCAGTCTCCACTCTAAACATCTGCATTAAGTTTTAACAGTTCGTGTTTCCCAAGCCGTATATACTGATAGATGGGTATCCTTGCAGTACAGACATAGGCACAAAGACCACATTCAATACAGGATAAAAGATCATACCTGTCTGCCGCATCCTGATAATGACCGGCTTCCAGGTAACGAACCAGGATATTGACGGGCACATTAACCGGGCAGACACGAATGCATTTACCGCAATTCACACAGGGATTGTCGGATAATTCCGGGACGGTACCTTTGTCCTGAATGATCACCGTATCCATATCCGGTTGAACCGGGTGATGAACCGTATAGGTCGCAAACCCTTTCATGGGACCGCCGATTACAATTCTATCCTTTTCATTAGCTTGAATGCTGAAAGCATTGAATATCCTGCGCAGCGGAGTTCCGATAGTTGCCGTAACCCGGTAGGGAGTTCCCTGTTTTCCGATCACGGTCAGGATTTTTTCATGGCCGGCAGTTTTTGTTTTATATGCACGCGCAAGAGAAACCACAGCTTCGGCCGTTATAAAACAGATGCCCAGGTCTTCGGGTTTTTTCCCTGCAGGAAGAACGATATTTAAATGGTCTTTCAGGACCATCTGGGGCAGGTTGGAAGGATAGGCCCCGGAAGTTCTGAACACTTCGACTGTATCAATATCTGCTTTGATGTTCAGGTTTTCCGGGATTGTGATACAGAATTTCGAAACAGGTGTAATCCGTCTTAAAACCTGAATCCCCTCTTTTATCTTATCCATTAATGTCAAAGCAATATATTGCTGGGTGGTGGATAATAGATCCGAATCAGCACAGGTAATGACAATGGTCTTGATTTTTTTGTCAGGATCAGCCAGCGTCTTCAAGGGCGGAGCCCCCGGCAGCGTTCTTAAATATTCATCGGCTGAAGCGATAGTATCTTTCAGCTCATATTTTACAGTATCGGTCCCGGCTGTCCGGCCGGGGTCGGTATTGATGACAAGATAGGTGGAGGTATTGCCGAAATCATCTGAATATGTATCAATGATCTTTATGGTACCTGCCACAGGAGAAACGGTATATTCCTTACTGTCTTTGTAAAGATAGAGTTTCCCCCCTTTTTCAACCTTGTCCCCTGTCTTTATGAGGGTTTCCCTGGCATCATCAATGGGATCATGCAACAGCAGAATCAGATTGGAAGGCAAGGGCATGGATTTCGGCTCTTTCGGATCAGGCTCCGGAATATCATAGCCGAGCCTTGGCTTGGTTAATGCGAAAAAAGGTCGTTTAATCATAATGAAGTCCTTGTTTTGTAAAAAGCTTTGTTCATCTGATCATAGATAATAAGAGTCTTGAAAATTTACCATCTATAATGAATGACACGAATTACATTCTACCGGACCTGAACCACGCTCTTCATGGCAGCCCTTGCAATTAGAATGAAATGCATCAGCTCTTGACGGCATGTTTTCATCACCTGTTTCCTCATGGCATTGACTGCAGTTGTAGGTTCCATCATCGTTATGATGGCAGTCTATGCAATCCAGAGAATAATTTCCAATGTGTCCGGAATGGGTGAATAAAACTTTTCCGCCTTTGTTCTGAAACATCAAACGTATCGGTTCTTCAGGTGCAGGGGGAGTAAAAGAAGCATAACAGATGATTCCGGTAACCAAAAAGATGACCATCATCAGTATCGCTATTTTTAGGTCTCGTTGTGATGTCATAATACTTCTCTCTTATCTAAAGGGTTAGAATTCACTCGACAAACCCACAACTAGGGTGCGTATATATTACATTGTAGCTATGTTGGCAAGGGGAAAAATAATATTTTCAGGAGATGGAACAACCATCTGGGATGATGGTTGTTTTTTTTCTGACAAGGAAAGGTTTATAGGCTTCATTGGTTGAAAGGGCCCGGCTTTTTTTCCGGATAATGAAAAAAGCAGTGCAAAAGAATATGGTTCCTGTGACAAGGGAAAGAAAGGATGGATTCATATTAAAAGAAGGAGCAATGCTGTTGCCGATCAAGGCTCCCGCAATCAGGAGAATCACAGGAAATACATATAAAAGGAAAGTGATGACCAGCAAAGGTCTTGTATCAAGCCCGATGACCACCTGGTCGCCTTTTTTAACATTCAGGGTGTTCTTGACTGTTACAGTCATTTCCTTTTTGCCGCTATGGGACGTTCCGCAATTATCTTTGGAAGAACAGGATTCGCAGGTACCGGATCTTATTGTCCTGACCCAGGCAAACGATGGATTTACGTCGGTTACAATTCCATTTTCAGTGATCATGAATAGATATGCTTTTTTATCAGGCCACGATATTTACAATCTGGCTGGTTACATTTGCTTTTGCCGCGCCCGGGGTGCCCGGGTCAGCCGGTGGCCCAGGCTGGGTCTCAGACATCCCCGGGTTTGTTTCTGAAGCCATTTTATCCTGAGCTTCCTCAGTAATGGTCACTTTAAAAGCCTCTTGAGCGGCATTGACACTTTCTTTTGTCAGTTCGGTTCTGGAGGCTTCAATATTTTGATTTTGAAGCAGGGTTTGATCAACCGGCGGAGTCGGGGTATTGGCGTATGCTGAAATCCCTCTTAAGCTGTTAATATCCATGATCTTTCCTCCTTGGCATCAATTTTGTTTGTGTTGTAAAGAATAAACCTGTTGAGGAGGGATGTCAATTTTTTAATTATTTTTTCTTGACAAAAAAAAAGGACTGATATACTCTCACCTGGTCTTTCAAAAAGACGATGCTCCCCAGTAGCTCAGTTGGCAGAGCAATTGGCTGTTAACCAATGGGTCCGCGGTTCAAGTCCGTGCTGGGGAGCCAACCTAAATAAAGCATATCCCGGTAAGGAAACTTACCGGGATTTTTTATTGCCCTTTTATGAAATATCAAATTTTACCGTTGATCCTGTTCGGACAGAAAGGTTTTGAATTCAATGCTGTAAATATAAAGCAGCACCAGGGCAAGGCCAAACAAGAGAGGACCGTAAAGCAGTCCCAAGAGGCCGAAACTGTTGATTCCCCCCAGGATGGAAAAAAAGATCAAAAGGGTGTTCATTTCCGACCCGTTCTGCATGAAAAGAGGGCGCACAAAATTATCGATCCCGCCAACCACAATAGCACACCAAAGCACTAGGAAAAGAGATAGCCAGGGACTTTTTGAAACAACCAGGTAAAGGGCCGCAGGAATCCATATCAGAGCCGTACCCACGATGGGAATCAGGGATGCAAAGGCCATGACCATGCCCCAGAAAAGACCGGGAAGACCGCAAATATAAAAAGCGATTCCACCGGCAATGCCCTGGGCCAGGGCCGTGACAAAGGTTCCCAGCAGAGCGGATTTGGCGATTTCCTTGATTTTGCTGATAATCTGTATTTCCTGGCTGTGGCTGAGGGGGGTCACATGTAAAATCCGGTTCCATATCCGGGCTTCATCCCTGATCAAAAAGAAAAAGGTGAAAATCATCAGGCAGAATTTACCGATCAGAGAACCGATATTCCCCATCAGATGACCGCCCTGGTTTAGAAGGGTTTTTCCCATGTCGGCCGTAGTATCCATAACCAGCTTATCCACTTTAAGATTTGAAAGATTTAAATCCGGAAATACTTTTCTGATATCCGGAAGATATTGATTAAACCATTCATATAGCTTTACGGTAAGGGGATGTTCCATGATGACCCTGTATTTCCCGGCTGCTATCCAGTCATACATGGCATTAAATGAGGAAGCACCCTGCTGGATCAGCGAAAGCAGGAGGAATAACAGCGGGATGACGACCACTGTGGTGAGCAGAAGGCAGGACACGAGAGCCGAGATATTTTTCCGGTTGCCCAGAAAGGTTTCGATTCGCCGGTGGGCAGGGCCTGCCACAAAGGAAAGAATTGTGGCAAGCAGGATGGTATGGATGTAAGGCCGGATGATGGCGAAACATCCAATAAAAACAACGGCCATGAGAAAAAAAAGAAAATATTGGGAATTTGGTTTAAAATGCGTATCATCCAAGGTTGCTGACCGGTTTGGTAATGGACTTGACGGGACGTTTTTTTTTTTAAAGTTTTGAGGATGGCGTTTTTTTGTTTGCGTCATGAGTTCCTGATCCGTTTATCATTGTTAACTCTTATCATCAGGATTAGAGTAGAAGCTTTTATATTGTCAATCAAAATTAAAAAAATTCATGATTTTTCACAAGTTTTTTTAAGATGTCCGGAAGATGTTCTTCGTATTGACAGTATTGAGGTTTGAATGGTACTGAATCCGAAAACGTATTGTTGTTCAAGCCTTTAAGATGAACGGCAATAACCTGGATTGACTACTAAAGGGAACATTTGATCCATGACAATCAGAAAAAAAACACTGGGAGTTATTTTCTCGCTCTTTTTATTCATGGGCCTCGTTGTTTATATCATTATCCGTTTTGTACTGATAAACGGATATATTGAATTGGAGACAGAGGACATGATCAAGACCACGGACCAGGTATCCAATCAGATGAAAGATGATTTGCTGAAGCTGAAAACCACAGTTGGAGACTGGGCGCCCTGGAATGACACCTATCAGTTTATCCAGGAATTGAATGAATCTTATATTCAAAACAATCTGATGTATACAACCATTGCCAACCTCAATATCAATTTCATGCTGTTTATCGGTAATGACGGAAGATTAAAATACGTCAGGGGGATTGATACGGAGAATGAAACGGCAATACAGGAAAAGAATGATGCTTATCTCCCGCTTCTGGAAGAAAACCCTGTCCTGCAAAGAAGCGAGACACAAAATGAGATCGTCGCAGGATATGCCCGGTTCAATGATAAGATTGTGCGTCTCTCTTCAGCTCCGATTATGACCAGTCAATTTCAAGGCCCGGTCATGGGAACGCTTGTCATCGGAAATTATATCAACAGCCGTGAAATAGATCACATTGAAGAAAAATTAAAGCTTCCCCTGGAGATAAAAAAGATCGATCCGGGCAAACCTGTTGAAGATTTTTCAATAAATAAGATCCTGCCCCAGGGCCATCGGTTTCTGATCAAACGGACGGACAGCTTGGCCATCACTTCATCCGTATTATTTGAAAGTCTTTCGGGAAAACCGCTTTTTATTGTGGAAATGAAAAAAAGAAGAGATGTTTATATCCAAGGGGTGCATACGCTGAACTATCTTCTTCTGGCGCTTGGCATCGTCAGCCTGTTCTTTATGGCAATAATGTTGATCTACCTTGAAAAGAACGTTCTTTACAGGTTGCTCAGATTAAGCATGGATGTAAAAAAAATCACCCTGAGTGGTCATGGCAATAACCGGATCATGGTATCCGGAAGGGATGAAATATCTTCCTTGTCCCTTGATATCAACCAGATGCTGGAAAAATTGTGGGAAAATGAAAAGCGGTATCAAATCCTGTTCGAATCTGCCAGTGATGCCATCCTGTTGTTAAAGGGGGATAAGATTGTTGATTGTAATCTTAAGACCCTTGAACTCTTTGGTTGTGAGAAGAATCAGGCTATCGGAAAGAGCCCCTGCTTTTTTTCCCCGGAAATGCAACCGGACGGGCGGCTGTCCGACCGGAAATTCAGGGATATTATCGAAACTTCTTTTTCAAAAGATTCTCTTCTTTTTGAATGGCTTTATTTAAATAAAGATAAAACAGTCTTTGAAACTGAAATGAATCTGACCTGTATCAGTCTTCCGTCAGGTGACCATATCCAGGCGATTATCCGGGATATAACCGAACGGAAACAGTCTCAGAGGATCATCATGCAGACGGAAAAAATGCTTTCATTGGGAGGGCTGGCTGCTGGAATGGCCCATGAAATCAATAATCCTCTGTCAGGAATGATGCAGAATGCCCAGTTGATAGAGAACCGGCTATCGAGAAACCTGCCGGTTAATGTTAAGGCAGCAGAGGAGGCAGGTACGACACTTTCTTCGATTAACGCATATATGGAAAACAGGAATATTCTAAAGCTGTTGCGATCCATTAACAATTCCGGAATCCAGGCTGCAAAAATTGTGGCAAACATGTTGCGGTTTGCCCGCAAAGATAATTCTGAAAAACTGTCCGATAATATCGTGGCCCTTCTGGACAATACCATTGAGCTATCTCAGAGTGATTACAGCCTGAAATCAAATTATGATTTTAAAAAAATTAAAATTACACGGGAATATGAATCCGACCTGTTGTTCATATCCTGTCACAGCAGTAGTTTGCAGCAGGTTTTCTTTAATATTATAAAAAATGCAGCAGAGGCTATTTTCAATTCCCCTGGGAAAGATAAAGCTCCTGAACTGATTTTCAGGATAATGAAGAATGATGCAATGGCCCGGGTTGAAATTGAAGACAATGGCCCTGGAATTGAAGAAAAAGTGCAGAAGAGCATATTTGAGCCCTTTTTTACGACAAAGGGACCAAAAGAAGGCACAGGGCTTGGCCTTTCGGTTTCCTATTTTATTATTGTCACTGATCACGGCGGAAAGATCACTGTAGAATCAGCCATGGGAAAGGGCACAAAATTCATTATTGAACTCCCCCTCATGACCTCGTAACGTTCCTGCCTATAGGGGGGATATCCGGCTGATCAGTTTTTTATCCATTTGTGAAACATGAGCAGCATCAGGTAAGTCGTCCCGCTTAAGATAATTATGGCAGGGCCGCTGGAAAGACTGAACGTATAGCTCAACAAGAGACCGGCAGATGTAAAAAAAGAGCACAGCAGGATGGAAAAAAACATCATCTGCCACAGCCTTTTAGCAAAAAAGGAAGCAATGGCCGGGGGGATGGTCAAAAGTGCGATGACCAGTACAATCCCAACGATCCTGACCAGCAGGACCACGGTCAGAGAGGTTAGAATCAAAAGCAGAAGATAGAAAAAAGTCGTATTGATTCCCCTCAAAGACATGAATTCGCTGTCAAAGCAGACACTGAAAAACCGGTTGAAAAAAAGAATACTGGTACCGAGAACCAGGGCATCCAGGCTTCCTACAAAAACAAGGTCTTTTTTTGAAATCAGCAGGATATCACCGAAGAGATAGGATGAAAGGTTGAAATAACCGGCCGTCCTGTCGATGAAAAGGATACCGGCAGCCATGCCCACGGCCCAGAGTGTTCCTATGATGGTATCTTCTCTTTCTTTTGCATGAAGACTGACAAGTCCTATGATGACTGCGGATATGACTGCTGCAAGCGTTGCGCCGAGGATGGGGTCAAACCAGGCAAGCCCGGCATTGACCTGAAGAAAAAGGGCCAGGCCGATACCGCCGAACACGGAATGAGAAATGGCGCCGGCAAGGTATCCGATTCTTTTAATGGTCACAAAAGTGCCGATGATGCCAAAGGAAACAGAGGCAAGACAGCCCATGATCAAGGCATATCTTAAAAACAAATTGTCCGGGTCAAGGAGGGCATAAATGGCGTCAATCATGGCAGTGGCCTTCTTCGCTGCACCTGTGATCATGACGAACCATCTTCAGGTCTCCATGATAAATGTCCTTTATCAGCATTCCGTTCATCAGGGTGGTGGGATGGATCACTACTTTCTTATTTACGCAGATAACACTTTTGACATATTTTGAAACAAATCCGATGTCATGGGAAACAACAAGTATGGTCATTTTATCGTTCAAAGTCCGGAGAATGGAAAAAAGGTTTACTTCCGTCTCATGATCCACATTGGCTGTGGGTTCATCCAGCAAAAGGATATCCGGCCGGCTGCATAGTGCCCTGGCAATGAGGATGCGCTGTTTCTGGCCCCCGGAAAGCTTATTGAATCCTGTCTTTTCATATCTGCTCATTCCGACTTCATCAATGGCGGTCAATGCCTCAGCCCGGTCTTTTTTTGAAAACCAGAGAGATGTTCCGGTAAGCCTTCCCATCAGTACCACATCCATGACAGTGGCTGGAAAGTCCATATCCAGATGGGCATACTGAGGCATATAGCCTATTTGCCGTCTTGCTTCTTCGGGCGGTTTTCCAAAAATGCTGATTTTTCCTTTATCCGGTTTGAGCAGGCCTAAGATGAGTTTTAAAAGAGTAGTTTTGCCGCCGCCGTTAGGGCCTACAATGCTTGCAAATTCACAGTTGTGAATCAAAAGGGTCACATCTTCCAGGATAGGGGCCTGTTTATAAGCAAAAGAGACGTTTTTCAGTATGATGTCGTGATTGCTTTTCACATCCATAATTTTTAAAATTTTCCCACTGTTTTGGTAATGGTTTTTATTTTTTGTAATTTAGCTTGTTGACGGATACCCTGATTGAAAACATGCGCAACCCATAAGCGCGGCTACTGGATACTATATTCCGGCCTGCCGTGTCAATGAAGAAAGCCTTTGGGGGGTTCAAGAAGGACGGGTCGAAAAGTTTCAAAACAACAGTTCTTTGATTGCGGAAATAAGCCTGGTGTTGCTGACCGGTTTGCTGAAAACCTTTGAAGCTCCCAATTTTAAAGCAAGATCCAGATATACTTCAGGCCCGGTGATCCCGCCGCCGGATATGGCAATGATTTTAACATCCGGGTCTAGTTTTTTTAATTCTCTTATTGTTTCGATACCCTCTTTTTCAGGCATGATAAGATCGGAAATGACAAGATCAGGCTTATTTTCTTTAAATATTTGAATTCCCTGTTTCCCGTTAACGGCTTCTATACAGGCATAACTGTTTTTTTCCAACAGTTTTCCCAGCATTTTCCTGACAGAGGGCTCATCATCTATAATCAATATGGTTTTCATTTTTTACCTCTTTATACTGCATCAAGGATTTCCCTTATTTTTGCCGACAATTCACTCATCAGAACCGGTTTATTGATATAACCCTTAATCCCAAGGGCTTTTGCTGTTTCTTCATCCACCTGTTCGCTGAATCCGGTGCAGATAAGAATGGGGATATCTTTACGGACAGTCATTATTTTTTCTGCCAGATCCGTTCCTGTCATCATCGGCATGGTCATATCCGTAATCACAAGATCAAAACCGTCAGGGTTTGATCTGAACAACTCAAAAGCCTCAACACTATTTGTTTTTCCAGTGACCACATAACCGGACCGGCTGAGCATCCTGAGTCCTAATTTGACTATGGAGTCTTCATCGTCAACAAAAAGAATCCTTTCATTACCTGATAATCCGGACGCTGGATCATTGATCCGGTCTAAAGCCGGATACCTTAAGACTGTTAAAGGTAAAAAAACCTTTACAAGGGTACCCTTACCCGGCTTGCTTTGTATTTCAATACCACCCTGATAGCCCTTTACAATCCCGTGGATAACGGACAGGCCCAGCCCCGACCCCTTACCCGGTTCTTTTGTGGTAAAATAAGGATCAAAGATTCTGCCCATGATTTCGTTCGGAATACCAATGCCTGTATCACCGACACTCAGGCAGCAGTAATTTCCGGGAGGCAATTCCAATTCTGGGCCGGGCCGGTTCTCATTCAGATCCACTTTCAAAATCCCGCCTTTTCCTTCCATGGCATGGTAGGCATTGGTACAAAGGTTCATGATGATTTCATGGATTTCAGTCGTATTCGCATATATACGGATATCCTTATCAGGAAAACTATGCCGGATTTCTATATTTGAGGGAATAATCGACCGTAAAAGGGAAAGGGATTCTTCGATTACCGGTTGGAGAGCCATGGGCTTTTGTTCAAAATCTCTCTGTTTGCTGAAGGAAAGGATTCGCCTGACCAGATTGCGGGCTCTTTTTGCACCTTTTAAAATATCCTCAAGATTTTCTCTGACAGGGTGATCTTCCGGCAAATCATCCAGGGACATCTCTGCAAAACCGATGATCGGATACAGGATATTATTAAAATCATGGGCAATCCCTCCGGCCAGAACCCCGATGGCCTCGATTTTCTGAGATTGCTGAAGACGCCTTTCAAGCATTTTTTTTTCCAGCTCTGCCTGCCTGCGCTCACTGATATCTCTGATAATAAGGGTGAGGTTTGAAATCAGGGCCTCTTTTTTATACAATGTCACAGTGATTTCAGCAGGAAAAATCACCCCGCTTTTTTTTCTTAACAATTGTTCGGTGTGCAGGATGTCTTTTTCTTCTGCCAGCGCCTTTTGGAGCTGATTGTCAAAACCGTTGAAACTGCCTTGATCCGGATAGAGGAATTCAAGGGTTCTGCCTGCATATTCATCAGGGTCATACCCGATGATCCCATAAGAGTCATTTACCCACTCAATACTGTTTTCAGGCATTTTAACCGAAAAAACAGCATCCCACATGGAATCGGTTAATTTTTCAAGATAGTCCCGGCTTGCCTTCAGGAATTCTTCTGTTTTTTTATGCTCCAGGATTTCTCGTTTCAGTTGCTCATTAGCCTGGTCCAGACTCTGGGTCCGGTCAATGATCATCTGCTCAAGATTGTTGACCAGAGCCTTTATGCGGCTCGTCATACTGTTCAGGCTGTCGGCCAGGTTTCCGAGTTCGTCCCTGCTCTGAATGTGAATTTGCGTGTCCAGGTTTCCGTTTTTTACCTGGTCTGCTGCATCGCATAATCTGATGATATTGTCTGTGATGCTGTTTCCCATCAATCTTGCCACAGCCAGGATAAACCCAAGCGAGATTATGGTTGCCGCCACCATGAATCCCTGGATCAGAAAATTCAGGCGGTCGGCTTTTTTCCGGAAAAGTTCCGTTTCCCGGTTTGTAAAAAGAATCATGTTTTCCGTTATTTCATTCATGGTATTTTCCTGCAGCTTGAATTCCGCCGTTTTCCTGCTGAGGGCCATATCGATGTCAACGATCTTTTGGCCCAAGGATAAATAATTGTCAAGATGTGTCATGAACTCTGATTTCTGGGAGTCTGTCAGAAAGGCTGTCCGGCCGAGAGTGTCCCTTAATTTCACGGCCACGTTGAATGAAGCCTGCATTAAGGGCCGGCTTCGTTTTAGCAGATAATCATTGCTCAATGTCTGTAATTGATGAAACAGATCCATCAGCTCTGAATCACCGTCCAAAAGAAGTATGTTGCCCAATGATGCTATGTTTTTTGATAAACCCGGCTCAACACCGGTTTTGGGTTTTATCAGCTCCGATACTAGATCCGTGGCTTCATTCAGGGTCTTTGTATGACGATCCTGTGCCATGAGCAGCAGTTTCAGGTTAATGTTTTTTTCCGGCCTGACCCGGCTTTCTGCCAGAAGCCGCTCCAGTTCGGCGGTGATGGACTCGATCTGCCGGATCAGATCATGGGATGGTTTTACACAGGTATTATAAGCCTGAATATAACCTGTTTTCGGATATTGAATAAAAAAGTCTTTTTCAAAACCCCGGGATGCTTCCAGTTTCCAGTTCAGGCTAAGTATCAAACGGTTTATTTGCTGAATATAAAAAAAATCCTGCTCTTTTTCTTTTAAAGCATAGTGCAGCAGAAATATGCTTAAAGAAAAAATAATCAATATCGATGCCATAAGGGAGCTGAAAGCAAGGGTAAGCTTATGTGTAATGCTAAGATCTCTCCAGAATACCTGAATTTTTTTTGGCATGATGTCCTTATATCATTATAAGTTCATGTATATAATGGGTAATATTTTTTATCGATACCGGTACACTACATTGTCTTCAAGTTTTTCCAATCCGCCGGATAAATCATCAAGCCGGATAATGCAACATGATCCGCCGAACATGTCGCCAAATGGATCACAGGTCAGGCTTCCGGTTATGCCTTTATAATCCTTTGTTCCATACAGGGCTTTGCGCAATGCATCCCGTCCGATATGAAGCATGCCTCTATCGTCTTTGACTGCAACGGATTCTATGGCAGATAGAAGGAGGGAGGCTGCATCATATACATGGGGAAGGCTGAAATGAATCGGCTTTTCACCATACCTGGCTTCATAATCTTGAAGGAGATCATGATATTCTTTACCTGACAGTTTATCCGGTGCCGATAGATGGAGCCCTATCCCGGCTTCGCCTACAGCTTTGAGAAAAGTCCCGGAACTTGCCCCGATTTCCCCTATCAATACTATTTTTTCAAGACCGGGGGTGCCTCTTGCCTGTACGATGACAGATACGGCTTCAGGCTGAAAAAGGGGAAAATAAAGAACATCGGGTTTTGAATAAGCGACGGCTTCCAATGCAGGCCCCATGTCTTTATCCCCTCTGTTGATGCCCATTGACTGAACGGTTATCCCGCCCAGATCTGTAAATTTGCGTTCAAATTCCTTTGTCAGTTCAACTGTAAAACTATCCCCGCTGTTAATGGTTGCCGCCCTTTTCAGTCCAAGTTTCTCATGGGCAAAGACAGCCGCCGTCTCAGCCATTTTTTTACCATTATACATGGTACGGAAATACCCGGGGTAGTTGTTGACGCCTTTTTTCCCGGCAAAGGAAGTCAGGGACGGGGCGCTGTTGGTGCCGGATATCATCACCATCCCGGCTTTAGATACAAGCGGAATCGAGGCTATGGCGGAACTTGAGCAATAGGTGCCGATAATACCCACAATCCCCGGGTTTGTGGTCAATGACAAGGCTGCATTGATCCCGGCTTCTTCCGAACATCCCGAATCGGTAACATGCAGTTGAACCGGGTGACCCAGTATCTGGTTGCCATGTTTCTGCAGGCACATTTCAATACCGCGGACATGCATTAACCCCTGGGCTTTGAGTCCACCGCTTAATACCTGCATGACGCCTATTTCTACGGCTTCTCCCGGTTTGAGGGTTACACAGCCTATGGGATCAGTGCAATGAAAAGGAGTGGAATTATTGCACCCGTTAAAAATGAGGATGGCTGCGGAAAACATCCATAATGCCCATGGGCGGATCAGCCGGTTAATCATGATCTGCTCCCGAGATTAAATTATTATTTATTGAATATACGGTTAATGTGTATGCCAGCATAACAAAAATATCACGCTTCCATCAAGAAATATTATCCAGGGCCGGTCTATTAATACTTGACAGACAATCCCTTACAAGAATAATGTTTCACATTAAAGATATTTGCAAAAACCAAGACAACCGCATTGTCTTGGCAACCTTGGGTCATATCTCACAGGATGATTGATTTGGAAGAGAACAGCAAATACAAGATTCTGACCATTGATGATGAATCCTATATCCGCCAGAGCATCCGGACCTATCTCGAAGATTATGGATTTACGGTTTTTGAAGCGGAAAACGGAAAGAAAGGAATTGAAGTTTTTGACCGGGAACACCCGGACCTGGTCCTGCTTGATTTAAGAATGCCGGAGATGGGCGGGCTCCAGGTTCTGGAAGTGTTACGGGACAAAGCTCCGGAAACCCCGCTGGTGGTGGCATCTGGAACCGGGAATATTTCCTCTGTGGTTGAAGCGCTCCATCTGGGGGCCTGGGATTATATTCTTAAACCCATTGAAGACCTGAATGTTTTATACCATTCCGTGCAAAAATGGTTAAGAGAAAGCAGGCTCAAAAAAGAGAACCGGCAGTACCAGGAACGGCTTGAAGAGCTGGTCATTGAAAGGACACTGGAACTTCAGAAGAGTGAAGAACGTTATAAGGCTGTTTTTGAGTATACCGGTACTGCCGCTGTTATCATTGAACCGGATGATACTATTTCCATGGTGAATTCAAAATTTGCCGAACTTGCCGGCATGGCCCGCCAGGATATTGTGGACAAAAGAAAATGGTATGATTTTGTTGCCCCGGACGATATTGACGTGATGCGGAATTATTTTAAAGCACGGGTGACGCTTAAAACAGAGAATTATGCCCCCATGCAGTATGAAATCAAATTTACCGGTAATGACGGAGAAGAAAAATATGTCTATGTCAGCCTGGGAGTTATTCCCGGAACTGATAAAGCCGTTATTTCGCTCCTGGATGTGACGGAAAAGAAAAAAGCCGATCAGCGGTGGCGGAGCCTTGAGAATCAGCTTAGAAAGGCTCAGAAAATGGAAGCCATCGGAACATTGGCCGGAGGGATCGCCCATGATTTGAACAATATTCTGAGCCCGGTTTTAGGGTATGCCGATATGATCATGCGGTCTTCCGATCCGTCCACAAACGTATATCAGCGCAGTGAGAAAATCCAGAAGGCAGCCTTGAGGGCAGCCGATCTGGTGAGCCAGGTACTTGCCTTCAACCGGAGGAATGAAGAAGAAAAGCGAATCATCCGGATTCATCCGGTAGCAAAAGAGGTCGTCAAACTCCTGAGAGGCTCCATTCCTTCGACCATCACCATTGTTGACAACATCGACAGAAATTGCGGATCAGCGGAAGCAGACCCGACACAGATCCACCAGGTCATCATGAACCTTTGTACGAACGCCTATCATGCAATGGAGGAAAAAGGCGGCACCCTTACCGTAAGTCTGGCTGAAATGACGCTTACCGCTTCCGATATTGCGGAATATGCAAGCCCTGAGTGCAGCGCAGGGCTTTATCTTGCACTTGAAGTCTCGGATACGGGCTGCGGCATGACCGAAGATGTCCTGGAAAGGATGTTCGACCCTTATTTTTCCACCAAAGAAGAAGGAAAGGGAACCGGCCTCGGCCTTGCAATGGTTTACGGTATTGTCAAATCATATAAAGGGGTTATCCGGGTAAAAAGCGAAATAAACAGAGGGACTGCTTTTACCGTCCTGCTGCCGGTTGTCTGCATGGAAAACGATGCCGACAACATGGAAACCGTTAGGCAGGTGCAGAAAACAGGCTCTGGGGAAAGACTCCTGGTGGTGGATGATGACAAAGATATCGCCATCATGTGCAAGGAAGGGTTAGAAGCCCTGGGATATAAGGTGGACATGTTTTTTTCAAGCATGGAAGCCTTTGATTTTTTTAAAAAGGAATATAATGGTATCGATCTTGTCGTAACGGATCAGACCATGCCGGGGAAAACCGGGTTTGATCTTGCAAAAGAGATGCTGGCAATAAAAAAGGATATCCCGATTATCCTATGCTCAGGATATACGGGTGCTGTCAGCAAAGCAAAGATTGAAGAGGCAGGAATAAAAAGTTTTATCATGAAACCTGTGACAGTGGAGGATCTTTCAAAAAAGATCCAACAGTTTTTGAAATAAGGTAATACAAACTCGTGGCTTTTTTTTTATGAGGAAGGACTGAATGACGGCCGGACCCAGACATTTTTTAATCCTTGATGATGAAGAAAGCATTCGACAAAGCATAGCCGCTTATATGGAAGATGAGGGATATGTTGTTTTCCAGGCAACAAGCGGTGAACAGGCTCTTGAAATCGTTCGGAACCATAAAATTGACGATGTGGTTGTGGACATCCGGCTTCCGGGAATGGACGGCAATAGATTTATGATTGAGGCCAGGAAAATCCTCCCGGGAATAAAATTTGTGGTTCATACCGGATCGGCGGATTATACGCCGCCTGATGCGGTCAAGGCTCTGGGGATCACGTCTTCCAGGATTATGATCAAGCCGGCCGGAGATTTGAAGATCCTGAGGGATGCATTAAAAGATCAATATCAAGATACGGGAAATCCATCATGACCGTCCATATGCCAAAAAAAATCCTGGTGATTGATGATGAGGTATATATCCGGGACAGCGTCATAGGCTTTCTTGAGGATTTCGGGTTTCAAGTTGCAGATGCGGAAAACGGAAAAATAGGGCTTGAATTATTTGAAACCCAAAACCCGGATCTGGTGCTCTGCGATCTTCGTATGCCGGAAATGGACGGGCTTGAAGTCCTGGCCAGGGTCAGGCTGAAAAATCCGAAAATCCCGATCATTATCGTTTCCGGTGCAGGCAATATTTCCGATACGGTTGAGGCCTTAAGACTGGGTGCCTGGGATTATATAATCAAGCCCATCCAGGATATGAATGTCTTGTACCATGCCGTGAACAAAGCTTTTGAGAGAGCAGACCTGATCCTGGCAAAACACAGGTATGAAGAAGATCTTGAAACCGCTAACAGGGAATTGAGGCTGTCCCTTGAAACCCTTGAAAGGACAAGGGACCAACTGGTTCAGTCCGAAAAGATGGCGGCCCTGGGGGAACTCGTGGCAGGAGTTGCCCATGAAATCAATACCCCGGTTGGGGTCGGCGTCACTGCAGCCTCATTTTTAGATGCCAAGACAACTGAGTTTAAAAAGATTTATGCTGCCGGCGAGTTAAAGAGAAGTGAATTTGAAAATTATCTTCAGACTGTTGAAGAAGTATCCAATTCCATTCTCATTAACATGGAAAGAGCGGCTGAACTGATTTCAAGCTTTAAACAGGTGGCGGTGGACCAATCCAGCGAAAGCAGGCGGCAGTTCAATCTTAAGGAATATATCAATGAAATCCTCTTAAGCCTGCGGCCGAGATATAAGAAAACCGAGCATACCATTGAAATAGACTGTGAACCGGATATCGAACTCAATTCTTTCCCAGGTGCCTTTTCCCAGATCCTCAACAACCTGATCATGAATTCTCTCATCCACGGATTCCAGGGGATTCAGAAAGGTCACATCACGGTAACCATTTCACGCCAGGGGAAAGATATCCTGTTTGTTTATCAGGATAATGGAAGGGGGATGAACAAAGAGGAAAAGGAAAAAGTGTTTGACCCGTTCTATACAACCATGCGGGGAAAAGGCGGTACCGGGCTTGGTATGTCCATTGTCTTTAATCTGATTACCCAGACCCTGAAGGGCAGTATTGAATGTGAAAGCTCACCGGGCAGGGGTGTTGTATTTACCCTGAAATTTCCTGAGCACTGGGAAAATGGCTGAGTATGCAGATATTAAATCCATCCCGCTGGTATCTTCACCCTGTTTTTGTTTTTGCCTGTTCCATTTTTGCCCTGACCACTTTTCTTGTGATGACCGTGAGCTGGTATATGGAGATCACAAGAGCCCTTGAACTTGTGATTTTAAAATTCAATATTGATCCTACATCCATTTTCCCTTCAAAAACAGGTATGACCATCCTTATCCTGATCGCCCTGATCGCTGTGGTACTGGCCGGTATTCTTCTTGCCTTTATCTATTACCAGAAGACCGTGAACCTTTTCAGGCTGCAGCATAATTTTATCTATAATTTTACCCATGAACTGAAAACCCCGGTAACATCTTTGAGGATCTATCTTGAAACCTTTATCCGCCACCCGCTGGAGCCCTGGGAAATCAAAAAATACAGTGAAAATATGCTTCAGGACATCAACCGCCTGACCGACAATATCAACAGTATCCTGAATCTTGCCAGGATCGAAAGCCAGAATTTCGGCTCAGAGGTCACAAAGGACAGTCTTGTAGCACTTGTTGAAAATTTCTGTCATAAGAATGCCTCCCTTTTCCGGAATCTTGAGATCCGGGTTGAAAACCAATCCGGCAATCCTCTAGTTTACCCGGTAAATCTGTTCCTGTTTGAAATGCTCCTTATGAATATTGTTTCCAATGCCATCAAATATAATGAATCTGAACACCCTAAACTGATTATTCGCTTTAAAAGTTTTATTCAGAAAATAACCATTGAATTTATAGACAATGGAATCGGTGTGGACAAAAAAGAGCAGAAACAGATTTTCAAGAAATTCTACCAGGCCCAGGGGAAACATACAAAAGACGTATCAGGGTCAGGCCTGGGGCTTTATCTTGTTTCCAGCATTGCCATGATTCACGGGTGGAAAACATCTGTAGCCAGTGAGGGAAAATCAAAAGGGGCCACTTTTATCGTTACCATTCCAACGACCGGTATGGGAGACATCAGGGAGAAGCATTTATGGAAGCGGCTGAAAAAAAGCGTATCCTGATCATAGAAGATGAAGTCCATATCGCAGACGGGATAAAATTGAATCTAAACCTCCAGGGTTATGAAACAAGAGTTTCGGCTGACGGGATTGACGGGCTCGGCCAGTGGCGGTCCTGGAATCCGGATCTGATTATCCTTGATATCATGCTGCCCATGATTGACGGGTTTTCCATTTTGAAAACCATCCGCAACGAAGATGAAAAAATCCCGGTTCTCATCCTTTCGGCCAGGGGGGATACCAAAGATAAGGTCAAGGGACTCAGATACGGGGTGGACGACTATTTGTCAAAGCCTTTTGATCTGGAAGAGTTTCTCTTAAGGGTGGAAGGACTGCTGCGAAAAAAGGCCTGGTACGACCATGAAAAGAAAGAATCCAAAGCCAAGCTTTTTAACGGGAACTGGTATGAATTCGGCGGGAACCGTATTGATTTTATAACATACAAAGCCCATTGCAGGGCAGGCGATATTGTTTTAACGGAACAGGAAATCGTTCTTCTCAAGCTTTTTATTGCCAATGCAGGCAAACCCCTGTCAAGGGAAATGCTTCTCAATTCCGGGTGGGGGTATTCAAAGGATACAACCACCAGAACCGTGGATAATTTTATTGTCCGGTTCAGGAAATATTTTGAAAAAAACCCGAAAAATCCAGTCTATTTTCTCAGCAGACGGTCTGTCGGTTATGTGTTTGATCCGGAGAACAGCCTATGACCGGCCACAGACAAGGGAGAGAATATATCCTGAATCAATGGTGTGGGAAAAGATATCCACATCGGCTTTGATACGATGGTGAAAGATCTCGCCATGGATGACTTCAACCTTGTGAAGACTTTCGTTAAACCCTTTTTTTATATATTTAAGAAAGGCTTCCTTGATGGTCCAGTTTTTAAAAACACAAGGGGCATTCCTTTCAAGGAGAAGCAGTTCATTTTGAGTAAAGGCAGTATTTAGAAAAGGAAGGTCAGGCATCCGGGCAATGATTTCAATATCAATGCCGATGGGATGGACTGTGCTGAAATTGCAGGCCACAGCCGTATATTCATTGCTGTGGGATAAAGACAAGGGAATATGGGGATGGCCGGACACAAAAGGAGCCCCCTCATCAAGATAGGAAAGGGTGATCGTGTCAAGGGGGGTATCAGTCAAAAAAAAATGGGCTGCCATTTTTTTTATCATATACCGGCCGCTTATCCATTCCACCTGTTTTTTAAGGGCTTTGAATCCGTTGACGACATCAAGTTCGGTTTCACTGAGAAAGGATTGAGTAAAATCATTTTTTTTAAATATTTCATTTACCATGGGTTTGAAATTGTGATAGTTACCATTACGTAAAATGAGAGCAATAATATCCGGTATCCTGGAATACCAGATAACGATTCCCGGTTTTGGAGACAGGGTGTTGATAAAAAAATCATCTTGGATCAGTAGTGAGGCCATTTTGGGATATATACATCAAGCGTCCTGGTTTTACAATCTTTTAAGGGGGGGATATGGGCCTGTCCGATTATGTTGATAAGCACAGATGGATTCAGTCGGCCGGTATGGTTTCAATGGTTGTGCTGTGTATTCTTGTTGCCGTGATCCTGATTGAATACTCTTTTCAGAGCAACATGAATGAAAAAAACATGGAAAACAGATGCAATGAAATATCTGCCTCAATTGTCGGAAGTATGACCAAGGCGCTCTCCACCGGGGATAATGATATTGTCAGGGACCAGTTTAGTAAACTTCACGAGGTCCTGCCGGAAATAGAGGTTTTTGTCTATGATTTTCAGGCAAAAATCAGTTTTTCAACTGAGTCTGAATTGATCGGGAAATCATTTAATGATTTTCTCGGGGACAGCGCCCATGTCGAGAAGAACCAGACCCTGCTGAAAACCGGGACCAGCGGCGGCCTGATCAAAAAAAGAGTCAATGATAAATTATACTACGGTTCCCTCATGCCGAGCCGGAATGAGAAATCCTGTCATCATTGCCACGGCAGTTCACGGCTGATTCTCGGTGGTGTCGCTGTTCTGGTGGACACGTCCGACAGTTTGAAATCCATGGGAAAGGCCCGGTATATCAGTATCCTGGTGGGTGTCCTGGGCATGGTCACAGTGGTTTTTCTGATCTGGCTCATTTTTTCCAGGATGGCTTCAAAGCTGAATGCAGCCATGGATAAGATCAGAAATACAAGTGATTCAGTGGCCGGCTTTTCCCAGGAGGTCCGTGAGATTTCAAACCGGATTGATATCAGTGCCGGCCAGGGGAGCAGAATGGCCCATGAGGCATCTTCTGCTGCATCGGAAATTTCAAATTGTATCACCGGCATTGCCTCTGCCGCAGAAGAGGTGAGTTCACAGATCACTGATGTCAACAGGAATTCAGACACTGTAACGGCTGAGATAAAAAATTCAAACCTGAATCTTTCCGAAGCTTCAGCCAATATCGGGTCGGTTGCGGCTGCTGCGGAACAGATGTCTTATTCCGTCAATACCGTGGCAACAGCCATGGAACAGATGTATGCAAGCCAGAGTGAAATCACCAAAAGCTCGGCCCGATGTGCGGCTATTACCAATAGTGCGTCCAAAGAGGCGGCAAGGACCTTTGATGTAGTCAAAAAGCTGGAGAATGCCGCATCCCAGATCGGTGATATCATCGACCTCATCACTGGAATTGCCGGGAAAACCAATCTTCTGGCCCTGAACGCCGCCATCGAGGCTGCGGGTGCCGGGGAAGCCGGAAAAGGCTTTGCCGTGGTTGCCAATGAAGTCAAAGAGCTTGCAAAGCAGACTGCCGGAGCCACCCAGGATATCAGGAAAAAGATACAGGGGATGCAGAACAATACGGAAGAGGCCATAGAAGCGATCCAGGCCATTACAAAGGTGATCACCGAGGTGGATACGATCATGGGGGCCATTGCCTCCTCTGTTGAAGAGCAGACGGCCACCACCAATGAAGTGACAAGAAATATTTCAGAATCGGCTGACTCGGCTGATTCTGTTGCAAAGAATATCAACCTTGCGGCAGACAAGACCGAAGAAGTGGCAGAGAGTATGAAACAAGTCCAAAGCCTGGAACAGGCTGTTTCTGAAAACCTGTCCCAGACCGCGGTTGCTGTAAAAGAGATTGCAAAAGATGTCACCCTTTCTTCCCAGAGGGCAAAAATGGTTTCAGAACATTCGGAACGGCTTTCCGGAATGGTGAATGAGATACTGGCGCATTCCCTGTCCCAGAAGGAACAAACAGACCGGCTCGCTGAGATTGCAAAGGAACTCAAACAACTGACAACAACATTCAGGATATGATGGGCGGGGTTGAACCGATATAAACACAGATGAAACCGGAACGAAATAATAATTTCCAATATATCACCTTCAGACTGGCCCGGAACCTTATGGGGGTGGATATCCTGGATATCCGGGAAATCATCCCCTGCACCCGGGTTACGAGGATTCACCTTGCTCCCGGGTTTGTGATGGGGCTTATGAACCTTCGGGGCCGGATACTGACTATCCTTGATATAGCCGTTCTGATGGGGCTTGAGAAACAGGGCAAAAATTCTCACAGTCATATCATTGTATTTAAGAATACCAATGTCGGGTTTGCCGTCGATCAGATCGGGGATCTGTTTGATACCGGCAGGGAAAAGATTGAATCCATCCCGGTCAATATCGATCCCAGGATTCAAAAATATTCAGACACTATCATCAATCTTCCGGATGGTGTCATCATGATATTGAATGCCGGGAAAATCATTGCCTGCATCCGGACCGAAGCCAGGGCTTTAAAGGAAGACCTATGAACAGGGACGGACATGATCCCCTGGATGCAATGTCATCGGAATTCATTGCAGAGATAAAAGATGATCTTGCAAGCCTTGAGCCGGCGCTCCTGGCAATGGAGAAAAAAGGCGCCGGCACGGATGATGACCTTATCAATCATGCGTTTCGTTCGATTCACAGTATTAAGGGCGGGGCCGGTTTTATCAATTTCAAAGAGCTTTCCAACCTGAGTCATGCAATGGAAAATGTATTGATGCGGGTCAGGGAGAAAACCCTTGCCATTAATTCGGATATTGTGGATGCACTTCTCACCGGGTTTGACAAAATGAAGCTCATGGTGGAGCAGATAGGAAAAGGTGAAACCTGCGACTATGAAAAAGAAAAGACAGCCCTTCAGAAGATACTGAATCCTGACACGGGAATTTCTAAACCCGGGAAACATGCCGGTTTGACGGAAAAACAGGGCAAAAAACCAGGGGAAAGCGCAAAGCCTGTGAATTCAAGGCAGAAGAAAAAAAGCCGGCCCATTTCAAAGGAAATTTGGGATGATCCGGTTGAGGTTGTCAAACCGCTTGGCATAAGTCCTGTTTTTCAAGGGAAAGAGTTCATGGTGGATAAAAAAAGGCTTGATCATGCCCTTTCCAGCCAGAAATTTATTTATGCCGTATATATCCGGTTTGAGGCCGATCTCAGGGCCAAAAACAAAGATAAAGAATCCATTGTCGATGATATTAAAAGCATTGGAGATATTTTATTTTCAGATCTTGAACAGAGCCGGGGCCAAAAGGAAAGAGACGGGTTTTTCTGTGTAATTTCAACTATTCTTGATTTGCCGCTGTTGTCCCAGGTGCTGGAGATTGCTAAAACCCAGATGACACTGGTAGACCGTCAGTTTACCGACTATGAAACTCTTATGAAAGGGGTTGCATCACGGGCTGCCAAGGATAAGCCGGAACCTGTGCCAAAGCCTGTGAAAACATCCATAACCGAACCTGATGATACCCTGGTGCGGGGGACATCGGAATTCAGTCCTGACTCCTTTTCAAGCACGCATACCCTGAGAATTAATGTCGATCTTATCTCAAGACTCATGAACCGGGCAGGCGAACTTGTCCTGGCCAGGAATCAATTGAGGCCGTTTCTCACATCAAATGCAAAGGAAAACAGCCTTGCATCCGGAATCATGCAGAATCTCGATATGGTGACGACCGATATCCAGCAGGCCATCATGCAGATGAGAATGCAGCCTGTTATTGATCTTTTGGGAAAATACAAACGGGTGGTGAGGGATATTGCCAGAAGGATCTCGAAAAAAGTGGATTTTATCCTTGAAGGAGCGGATGTGGAATTGGATCGAACCATTCTGGAAAAACTTGCCAATCCTGTGACCCATCTTATCCGGAACTGTATTGACCATGGAATAGAATCCCCGGAAGAACGTGTACGAAAATCCAAACCCGAGACCGGGACCATCCGGATCAAAGCCTCCCATCAGGGCGGGCAGGTTCATATCACCCTTTCAGATGACGGAGCAGGCATCGATCCCCAGCTTATCCTGTCAAAAGCCTTTGAAAAAGGTCTTGTTTCAGAAGACCGGCTTGACAAGATGACGGATAAACAGAAAATCGACCTGATCTTTCTTCCCGGGTTTACCACCTCTGAAGAAATCACGGACATTTCCGGCCGCGGGGTCGGTATGGATGTCGTAAAAACCAATATCGAGAGTCTGAGGGGCCGCATCGAGATTGATTCGGTAAAAGGAGAAGGCACAACAGTCCATCTGATTATTCCTTTAACGCTTGCCATTGTCCCTTCCCTCATTGTCAGCACAGGCGAATTCAAATTTGCCATTCCCCAGGTGAGTATCAAGGAAGTCCTTTATCTTGAAAAGGGAGCGGTTCGGAACCAGGTGGAAAATATTGCCGGTTTTGAGGTTCTGAAACTGAGGGGACACATTTATCCCATCGTCCGGCTTCGCAATGTTTTAGGAATTAAAACCTATATTAAAAGGCCTGTGACAGGAGAAAAAGAAGAAGAGAAAAGGAAAGCCATTGCAGACCGCCGTCAGCAAGCCGATGCTGACAGTGATTTAAGTGAAAGATGGCAGGAAAAAGACCGCCGGACGCACCACTGGGACACAACCTATGTCATTATCCTGAAACATGGGGAAAACCTTTTCGGGCTTTGTACGGATGAACTGTATGATATTGAAGAAATCGTAGTCGAACCCTTGTCCGAATATATCCGCCATTTGGAATGCTTTGCCGGAACCACCATACTGGGGAACGGGGGCGTCATTACGGTTCTTGACATCCAGGGGATTGCCGCTTTGGCCTCCCTGAAATTCGATTCCATCAGAAGCGAGGATGCAAAGCGAAATCTGCTGAAAGAAAAAGAGGAACGGTTAAAAGGGGAAAAAAGAAACCTGATCATTTTCACCAGCGGCAGAAGAGAATATTTTGCCATGGAATTGAAAAATATTTCCAGGCTTGAACCTGTAAATCCCAAAGACATACATTATACCGGTCATTTGAAACATATCGAATATAAGGGCCACGCAGTCCTTTTGTTTTCAATAGATGAATTTCTGCCGGCTGTTGAATGTGATTTCACGGTTAAGGAGATTTTTGCCGTTTTCCCAAAGCATTTGTCTGCAAGGGTGGGAATTCTCACATCCGGCATTATTGATACCATTGAGACAGACATGTTCATAGACGAGGATGAGTCATGCCCTGAACCGATCCTGGGGAAATTGTTTATCGGCGATATGATGGTACAGGTGATAGATCATGAAAGATTTGCAGATCTGATTGAACAAAAACTGATGATGACAAAAGGAGCCCGCGCCTCTCGTGAAAATACTGATTGTTGATGATAAGGCCTCTGTCAGGACTGCAATGAAAACCATACTGGTGAACCTGGGGTTTTTTGATATAACCGAAGCACTTGACGGAGAAGATGCCTGGTACAGGGTTAATGATGAGGCGTTTGACCTGATTGTATCGGATATGGAAATGCCGGGGATGACCGGTCTAGAACTCCTGAGAGCCGTCAGGACCAGCCCGGAACTCGAACATACGCCTTTTATCATGGCCACAACCGTGACCAAAAAACAGATTATCCTGGAAACCATGCGTCTGGGTATCCAGGCCTATATTATCAAACCCTTTGATGCAGAAATGGTGGAACTCAAATTAAAACAGGCAGGAATTTTATAGAAAGCAGCGCTGAATGGCTGATATGCTGAATGTACTTATTGCGGATGAAGACCCATGCCCGGCAAACCTTTTAAAAGAGGTGTGCGCCCTGATCGGCGGCATTCGCATCCTTGGGGTCGCCCGGTCCAGGGATATGCTGATTGCCAAGATCAACAGTGCGACTCCGGATCTCATACTCATAGATCCGACGTCCGGCCTGGGGGGGATCAAAACCATTGATTCCATAAAAAAAACAGATCCTGATCTGAATATCATTATCACCTATCATCCGGATCACCATGATTCGGATATCCTGATCAATGCCCTTGAAATGGGGGTTTATGAATGCATTGAAAAGCCCCTGGATATAAAATCCAGGCAGTGTAATGAATTCAGGATACATCTTCTGACCATCACAGGGCTTTTGCTGAGCAGAAAAAGATTTTCAAACAAATCTTTGGCCCAAGGCTACAATAACAGATTCTTCATGCCTGGAAAGAACCCTGAGCCTGTAATAAAAAAAGCCTTATTCTCTTCAGACAAAGCCGAAATCGTGGTCATCGCATCCTCGACCGGCGGCCCTGAAATCCTGAGCCGGATTTTTTCCATTTTACCTGGCACCCTTCAGGTTCCCATACTTCTGGTCCAGCATATCCCGGCAACCATGACCCGGTATTTTGCAAAAAGCCTGAACCAAAAATCGGAATTGAATATTTTTGAAGCAGCCCACGGGGATGAAATTCTTCCGGGAAAAGTGTATATTGCACCCGGCGGACAGCATATGACTGTATCAAAACCCGATGATAAGGGCAGGCGAATCATCCGGTTAAACAGCACCCCTCCTGTGAACAGTGTCAGGCCTTCTGCCGATATCCTGTTTGAATCCATTGCCGAATCCTATAAAGGCCGGGTCCTTGCCGTTATCCTGACCGGCATGGGCGAGGACGGTAAAAAAGGCGTAGCTGCGATGAAATCAAAAAAATGCACTTGTATTTCCCAGACCCCGGAAACCTGTGTCGTGTACGGGATGCCCAGGGCTGTGGATGAAGCCGGTCTGTCCGATGAAAGTCTTGACCCCCTGGACATTACCCAGAAGATCGTTTTGATGGCGCAGTAAACCGATGAGAACACCTATAGAAATTTTCCAGGCCCTGCCCATCCGCTTCAAGATGTTCTATACATATTCCGTGCTGTTTTCTGTCATGATCCTTTTTGGGGGCTTAAGCGTTTTTCTCAGCGTGGGCAACACCCTGGAACAGAAAATTGAAAGCGAATTGAGCAATGCCACGGAACGTATCCTCAACATGGTGAGAACAACAGCAAACGCTTCTGTAAAAAACTATCTGAGAGCAGTTGCCGAGAAAAATTATGAGATTGTTTCTCTTTATCACAAAGCCGTCCTTGATGGAGATTTCACTCAGGAAGAGGCCCAGTCAAAACTCAGGAAAATCCTGTCTGGCCAGAAAATAGGCAGGACAGGATATATCTATTGTCTGGATTCAAACGGAACTGCTGTAGTACATCCCAACTCCAGTGTTGCAGGCCATAGTTTCACCCAGTTTGAATTCATCAGGGAACAGATGCAAAGAAAAGACGGATACCTTGAATATGAATGGAAAAATCCGGAAGAAGATAATTCCCGGCCAAAAGCCCTTTATATGACCTATTTCGAGCCCTGGGACTGGATCATTTCCGTTTCCTCCTACAGGGAGGAATTCAGTGAGTTGATCAATATCTCCAATTTTAAAGACAGCATCATGTCTCTTAAATTCGGCAGATCCGGGTACTCCTATGTGATAGACAGCACTGGCCAGGTGATTGTCCATCCTTTCCTTTCGGGCAACCTGTATGACGCAAGGGATGCTGACGGCCAGTATCTGGTGCGGCACCAGTGCGAAACAAAGAACGGCAAGCTGATCTATTCCTGGCGGAACCCAGGGGAGAAAATCCATAGGAAAAAGATAGTCATCTATAATTATATTCCTGAGTACGACTGGATCGTTGCATCCTCAGGATACCTTGAAGAGCTTTATGAGCCCCTGAAATCAGTGCGCAATATTTTTTTATTAATGTTTTTTGTCATCCTCATCCTGGTTATCCCTGCCACCCTGTTTATTGCAGGCGGGATTACAGGCTCCCTGAAACAATTGGAAAAACAGTTGATCCAAGGGGCGGACGGCGATTTTACAGGACGGATGTCGACCAGTGAAAGGGATTCAAACGGAGCTGGAGATGAAATCAGGAAACTGGCAGTCTATTACAATAGTTTTATGGACCGCCTGGAGCAATATAAAAGAAAAATTGAGGCTGAGGCCAGTGAAAGGAAAATAGCAGCAGAATCTCTTAAAAAAAGCGAGGAAAAATACCGTACTATCCTGGAAAACATTGAGGATGGTTATTTTGAAATTGATAACCAGGATAGGTTTGTTTTTTTCAATAGTTCCATGATGCGCATTACAGGCTTTTCAGATGAAGATCTTAAAACTCTCACGAGGGAAGGTATTTCCGCTCCAAAAGGAGCAGACCGCATCAGAAAAGTTTTTTTACGTTTATGGGAGACTACCGAAGCATGCAGGGCAATGGAATGGACAATACTGAAAAATGACGGAACCTTCTGCCACACCGAAACATCCTTGTCCGTCATACCTGATTCCCAGGGCAGGATTGTCGGTATCAGAGGAGTTATGCGGGATGTGACGGAAAAACACGAAGCCAAGCGACTGGAACAGGAAATCATTGATATCAGCGAGCGTGAGCGGATGCAGATAGGCCAGTACCTTCATGATGATCTTTCCTCACACCTTCTGGGAATCGAAGTCATGCATTCACTTCTGGAAAAGAAATTGACCAGGCTCGGGTATGCAGAGCTTGTTTCCGTGGGAAAGATACGCGGGCTCGTCTTGGAAGCCATTGACAAGATTGGCCGTATTTCAAGAGGGTTGTGCCCGGTCAACATAGTCGAACAGGGGCTGGAATTCGCTTTGCGTGAGCTCTGCTATGACATAGAGAAGATCTATAATGTGGCCTGCATCCTGAACAGCGGCGGCTACCAGTTCCGGAAGGATGACAGGGCTGCCGTGCATATATATTATATCGCAAGGGAGGCTGCGTTCAACGCAGTTAAACACGGCCTGGCTGATACAATAAGGCTGAACCTGGAAAAGCGTGGTAACAGGACAAGGCTTGAAATCAGGGACAATGGCAGCGGCCTGCCTGAGAACATAGTGCCAAAGGGTATGGGGCTTCGCATCATGCAGTACAGGGCAAGGAGAATAGGCGCGATTCTTGAAGCCAGGGGGTCAAAGGATTCCGGGTCTGTTATTTCGTTAACCTTTAATGATTAAAGGAATGGCATATGTATCACTCGACAGGGAAAATAAAAAAAACCAGCAAGATACTCATTGTTGAGGACCACCCCATATTCCGCATGGGGCTTGCCGACCTTATCAATGACGAGGAAGACCTGGAAGTCTGCGGTACGGCAGAAGATGTGGACAGCGCAGTCCGGGCTGTCGAAACCCTCTTGCCTGACATGGTTGTGATTGATCTTTCCCTGAAGAAGAGCAACGGGTTTGATCTGCTCAGGCTCCTCGCCAGGCAAAACAGAGCCTTGCCCTTGCTGGTGCTTTCCATGCATGACGAAGAGGTCCATGCCGAACGCTGCCTTCATGAAGGGGCCAGGGGCTATATCAACAAGAAAGAGGCTTCAGGCTCAGTGATCAAGGCCATCCGCCATATACTCAAGGGGAATATCTTCCTCAGCCGTTCCATGACTGAATCCGTCCTTAACAAGTTCAGGCTCGAGCCGGATCTTCCCTATGCATCACCAGTGCAGAAGCTCAGCCACCGTGAACTCCAGGTATTTTATTCCATAGGCAAGGGAAAAAGCTCCAGAGCAATTGCCAGGGAATTGAATGTCAGTACAAAAACCATAGGCACCCACAAAGAAAGGATAAAGGAAAAACTTCTTTTGGGGAGTGCAGCTGAGCTGGTACGCTTTGCCATTCTCTGGGTCGAAAAAGAGGGCCAGATGGAATAAAGAGGTATTTCACCTATAGGCTGTCCGGGTTTTTCCCCTTTGTTTTTTTCATCCTTTTACATTCTTTAAAATCAGTTGAGTGAGTATTTACACATAGAAAGATTATATGTGAATATCCGAATTGAAAAGCCAAAGCTGCATACCCTTTTCTCCTGATGTTCATGGACGGGGGGCTTAATTTAAAATGCATACAGGCTTTTAGGCAGCTTTATTACACTCAATTAAAAGGAGGAATAGCATGGCAATTAATCGTGATCCAGGCCAGGTTCAACCCGGGATAAAATGGTGGCGTTTTACCGCACGCATCCCAGGGGTACATATTGGGTTTTCCTGGCCGGAAATCATCCAGGGCGGACTTTTAACCACGGCAACAGCCGGGGTAGTGGCAGGTCTTTGCATGAAATATTTCAATGTCCCTTTTGAAGTGGCCTGGTCGGTAATGTTTGTACAGTTGCTATGGCTTGTGGCTCAGCCTCTTCTTTTCGGAGAGCCCTACGCACCTGGCTGGATTACACCGGCCCTTCCTCTTGTCATGGGTTTTCTTGCTCAATTCACTGCCGGCCCTGCTGCTGTTCAGGCAATGACAGCGGTCACCATATGGGTGTCTGCTATATTCTTGTTTTTTGCCGTCACAGGCCTTGGCTCCCGCTTTTTTAAATGGGTTCCTGTGGAGCTGAGGGCCGCGATTATTTTTGGAGGTGCGATTTCCGCATTTAATACTGAATTTGCAAGGCTTGAAAAAATGCCCTACACCCTTCCCATTGTCTGGGGTGTGGTCTTTTTATTGATGTTTTCCGTTTGGTTTTCCAAAGCCAAGGACAAGATCAGGCTGTTCAAGTTGATGGCAAGCATGGCCATGCTGGTGGGATTTCTTACAGCAGCGGTAGTCGGCCCCTTATTTGGAGAGCTTTCTTTTGATATCAAGATGGGTTTCTACCTTCCTGAGTTTGGGGCTTATTTTTCGGCTGTTTCCCCGTTCTGTGTAGGCTGGCCTAGCCTTGACATGTATATCAAGGCATTTCCCCTGGCCATCATGGTTTATATTTTCGTTTTCGGAGACATAGTGCTTGCCAATACTCTTATCGAGCAGGCAGGAGAAGTCCGCAAGGATGAGAAAATTGAAATCGACAATACAAGGACACACTTTACCCTGTTTTTTAAGAATATAGGCCATCTGCTCCTGGCAGGCCCCTTTATCCCGCTGCACGGGCCCATGTGGACAGGTGTCCATGTCTTCCTGGTCGAACGTTACAAATCCGGCCGTAAAAATATGGATTCCATATTCACAGGGATTTTCAACTGGTACTGGCCTGCCTTTCTGCTCGCTCTTCTGGTTCCTGTGGTTACATTCATGAAGCCTCTTTTGCCTGTAGCCCTCTCCATCACATTGATCCTCACCGGATTTGCCTGCGCCTACGTCGCAATTTCCCTTGTCAAAACACCTGCAAGCCAGGGATATGCATTTTTTGTGGGCATGGCTATAGCCAAGTTCGGACCGGCCTGGGGCTTAGGTATAGGAATAGGACTCTATCTTCTTCTTCTGCTCAAGGAATTTCCGCCTTTTGGCGCGAAACAGGCTGAGGTGCAAGGGAATTCAGAAGCTTGAAAATTTATGGCAATTGCTAAACAAGGAGTGAGAAAGATGAACTTTTCTTCAGTAAATTTTGAAAATTTGACCCCTGTCAACTTCGTCAAGAGGAGCGCGGCAGTTTATCCGGACAAAGCTGCTGTTGTAAACGGTTCGAAGATATACAGCTACAGGATGTTTTTTTTGCGTATCAACAGGCTGGCAAGCGCATTGAAAAAGATCGGTATCGGCAAAGGCGACAAAGTGGCTTTTATTGCACCCAATATTCCTCCCATGCTTGAGGCCCATTTTGCTGTACCCATGATAGGTGCTGTCCTCGTGACTATCAATATCAGGCTCTCTCCCGGCGAGGTAGCTTTTATACTTAAACATTCGGATGCCAGGGTCTGTTTTGTGGATAATGAATTCGCAGGGCTTGTCAAGCCTGTCCTGTCAGATCTGCCGGATGTCAGGAAATTCATCAATATTTGTGATGTGGACGATGGCCGGCCCCTCGAGGGCCAGGACTATGAATCCTTTCTTGAAACAGGCTCGCCGGCCGAGATGGACATTGATATTGACAGTGAGCTTGATGTTGCGGCAATCAACTACACCAGCGGTACCACAGGAGAGCCCAAGGGCGTGATGTACCACCACAGGGGAGCTTATCTGAACAGCCTGGGGGACTGCCTGGAAATGAAGCTTTCCAGCGATTCGGTATACTTGTGGACCCTTCCCATGTTTCATTGCAACGGATGGTGTTTTCCCTGGGCTGTCACTGCTGCCGGAGGAGTGCACGTCTGTTTGAGAAAAGTGGAGCCCGGCGAGATATTCGCCCTGATAGAAAGGGAAAATGTCTCCCACATGTGTGCCGCACCCGTTGTCCTTATTGCCATGGCCAACCATCCGGGGGCAAAGGAGATCAAGCTGAAGCGCACACTCGAAATAGCTACGGGCGGAGCGCCTCCGTCACCCACTATCCTGGGGCAGATGGAGGCTATGGGCGCAAATGTCACTCATGTCTACGGTCTGACTGAAGTTTACGGGCCTTATACCATATGTGCCTGGCAAAAGGAGTGGAACAGTCTTCCTTCTGAAAAACGGGCAGTTCTCAAGTCCAGGCAGGGGGTTGCCTATACTGTTTGCCAGTTCCTTGATGTAAAGGACACAAACACCATGGAATCCGTGCCAAGGGATGGCAGGACCATAGGTGAGGTGGTGATGCGCGGCAACGTCGTGATGCAGGGCTATTACAAGGACCGGGCAGCAACGTCCAGAGCCTTTGACAACGGCTGGTTCCATTCAGGGGATCTTGCTGTCGTACACCCTGATAATTACATACAGATCATGGACAGGCAGAAGGATATCATCATCTCTGGGGGTGAAAACATCTCCACAGTAGAGATAGAAAATGTCCTTTACCGCCATCCTGATGTGATGGAGGTGGCAGTTGTGTCCATGCCTCATGAAAAATGGGGGGAAGTGCCCAAGGCTTTTATAACGCCTATGCCGGGTACCAGTCCTGATGCAGAAGAAATCATAGCCTTTTGCAGGGAAAATCTGGCCAGGTTCAAGGCTCCCAAGGCAGTGGAGTTTATAACCCTCCCGAAGACGTCCACAGGGAAAATCCAGAAATATATTCTCAGGAAAAGAGCATGGAACCAGGAAAGCTGAGGAGAGCAGAAACCAGATATTATCTTTTTTTTAAAAGAAAATGGGGAATGAATCTTGGGTCTGTCTTGCCGGGATCAACCCTGCTGTATTCGGTTTCAAGCTCTTTTATGAGATCACTTAAAATTCCTTTGAATTCTTTTCCCATATCTGCCTCATTCATCCCGGTTGTCTCGGTGATCCAGATGAGAAGATCATTTAATTGAATCCGGCCTGGTTTTTCAGAATCAGGTGTTGAAAAAAGGGCGGCAAAAAATTTTTTAAATACCCGGGTGTCGATAGGTCTCAGATCCGGCAAAAGTTTCAGGCGGCTCTTGGCCCACAGGGTCAGGATCAGGGTTTTATAGGTGAGGATGCCTTCTTCAAAGGAGGAGGCATCAACATTAAATTTTGCCAGAACCGTATCCAGAGCAATGATTTCATCCAGGAGCCGGCCGGTCCGGGTGATATCCGGGATGGTTTTGAAATTTCTGTAGAGTTGCCCTGTCGCATAATTGTCATGAAAGAGGGGCCGGTCCAGAAAGAGGCCGCCCACAACCCCGAGATAGATCTCTCCAAGAAAACTCAAGGGAAGGTTTTTCTCTCTGATAAAGCTTTGTTGAAACCATTTGGCGGCTTTTGTTTTCAGAACAATGCAGGCCCTTGAACCAGTTCTGAAGATATCTTCAAGATAATATTCCAGGATGATATCCCTTGCCGGTTCAGGTTTCAGATTGCCCTTAAGGATCACTTCAAGCCCGAGGTTGATAAAATCCCGGGCTTTTAATACTGCTTTTTCAAGGTCTTCTTTTTCCCTGAGTCTGATCCTGTCCGCAGAAATGATTTTATTGATCAGGGCTGCAAGTTCCGATTCCAATTGAAGGGAAAATTCCGGCTCCATGAGTTTCATGGCAGCGACAAACAGGTCGTCTCCTTCAATAAAAGTTGAAAAATATTGGGGCGGAAAAGGAATTTCCGGATCAAAGGAGTAGTGTTTAAGGGATGGGGCCTTAGGACGTTTACGAAGCGCAGATAATTTTGTCGGCTGGTAAATACCGATGGCCTCATGGGGGGGTAAAACTCCTTTTTCCGCAAGCCTCAGATTTTTCAGGCGATACTCTTCTTCTTCGGCTTCAGCCGTTAAAAAGGCACTGGTTTCCAGCAAAAGCCCGTGGAATACGGATAAATCCATTTCCGCCAGTTTCCTGAGCATTTTTTCAATCAGTTCTTTTGCTTCTTCATCGGTTTCGGGAAAAAGGGGCTCATCCTGGAGAAAGATTTTTGCCCGGTCCGGGAACCTGAAATAGAATTTGTCATCCAGGGTGATATAATCGTCAAAATCTTCCGGCGGCACCTCATCATGTTCCCGGATGAAAATCTCCATGTATTTGAAAAGATAAAATTCGAAAAATTCAGGTTTTTCCTTTATAACCCAGCGCAAAAGCCTTTCAGGGTCAGCCTGGAACAATACATCAAAGGTTTTGGTCATCATGGCAGTGCTCATCCGGTCATTGTCCCAGACTTCCACATCCAGGATATATTCCCACTGGTCTGACCGGGCCATGGACAGGACCGGGATAAAATCATAGGGCCCGATTTTGTGCATGAGATAATAGAGATCCTGGTCCGGGAAAGACTGGATCAGGGTGGCGGGTGACGGTGCCGAAAGGATCATGTCCAGAGCTTTCTCAGGGTCGCTGGTGAGGATGCCGTGACGCTGGGTCCTAAGTTTTAATTCTCTTTTCTGAATATTGGCCAGTTGATAATCCGTGGTTTGATCCATTTTATGTCCTTAGCTTTTTTTTTGGCAGATTTGAATATAATGCCGGATATCCGGAAAGTCTTTAAAGGGTTTAAAAAATGTCAGGGCGGTTTTGAACCGGCCCTTGTTCATGAGACAGATCCCCATGCACAGGTTCAGGTCCTTATGGGCAGGGAAATCAATCATCGCTTTTTCAAGGATGGCCATGGCCCCGTCAAAGTCCCTTATTTTCTGCTTTTGCATGGCAAGCCCCAGGAAAGCCCTTGTATCCGGGGCATAGGAAAGTGCCTGTTCAAAAAGCCGGGCAGCGGTGTCGCTCTGGTTCTTGACCCGCGGGTCAGCCGCATATTCGCCATGGGAAAAGGTCATGGCAAGCCGGGACAGAAAATCTGCATGAAAGGCATATAATTCTTTTTTATCCACAAGATCAAGATTTTGTGAAAAAAGGTCCAGGTTATTGTAAAAGGCTGTTCTTAAGGCGTCTCCAAAGGCTTTGACCTTTTTAAAATCAAGGGTGTTATCGATTTCAAACCAGGGCACATCTTCAATTCTCTGATGCCAGAAATCGTCAGACACAAGTTTTTTTTCTTTTGCCGATTGATAGAGAAAAGTACCGGGAAATATGACCAGCATATAGAAAATAGCGCTTAAGGGCCGGATGATCCGGATCAGGTCAATGCTTTCCTGAATGGTGTCTTTTGTTTCTCCGGGTGAGCCGTAGATAAAATAGGCCCGGGCAAGAATGCCGCAGGCCCTGGTCATGGAAAAGGCAGCAATGATCTTTTCCCGGTCAATGGGTTTGCCAAGGGTTTTCCTGATTTTTTCAGACCCTGATTCAACCCCGTAGCTGATCTGGATACAGCCGGCCGTTCTCATTGCCAGAAGAATGTCTGCGTCTACATAATCCACCCTTGAAATCGCATTCCAGGTGACATTCATGCCTTTCTCCGTGATCAGGCGGCAGAATTCCAGAACCCGCGGCTTATCCATGGTAAAGGTGTCATCGGAAATATAAAAATGGGTGACTCCCTTTTTTGCAAGGGCTTCCATTTCATGGGCAAACCATTCTGCTGAATGAAACCTGACCTTCCGGTTTCCCCAGAATTTCGGCGACCCGCAAAAAGTGCAGTATCCAGGACACCCCCGGCTCATGGCCAGGTGCTGAAATTTGAAATATTTGGAGGGATGCACCAGGGTATCAAGGTCCTCAATGGGCGTTCCAAGAGAGGTTTCGACAATGGTGCCGTCCTTTTTTTGCACAAGACTTGGGATTTCTTCAAAGGAGTCCCGTGTTCCGGTTTCAAGTCTGTTCAAAAGCTCAAGAAAACCGGTCTCACCTTCTCCTTTTATAATAAAATCAATTTCAGGGCAGGCTGAAAAAAGATGTTTAAAAAGAAAGGTGGGGGCTGGCCCGCCAAATACAATGACGATATCCGGGTTGATTTTTTTTGCAGCCTTTGCACAGTCAATGGCATTCCAGCGGTTGGGGTTCATCACGGAAAAACCGATGACATCCGGCATCCGGGCCTCAACTGCTTTTGAAAAAACATTGACCGGGTCTTCTTCTGTGTCTGCAAGGTTGAGGATAGCCGCCTCAAACCCGTTCTCCAAAAGCTGTGCCCCGATATAAAAAAGGCCCATGGGCACGATCCGGGCATCTTCCCCTGAAATCCGCCTGTCAAGGCAGGCAGGGTTGACCAGGAGTATTTTCTGCCGTTTTTTTGTCATAATCCGCTGTATTAAAAGGAGCCAAAAATCAGATCGTTAAGCTTTCGTTTCGGGACATGGTGGACTTTGTTTTCATCCCGCCAGTATTTGATATCCCCATCTTCCCCGACTTCATCAATCCGGATCTCTTCCACCGGCTTTCCCAGGGCCACCACCAGCTTTACCTCCAGGTGGTCGGGAATATTCAGATGGTTTTTCAGCTTTTTGATATTAATGGCCCCGAACATTAACCCGCCGAGCCCCATGGTCCTGGCACCCAGAAGAATAGTCTGGGCCGCGATGCCGTGATCGCACCAGAAATTATCTGAAATGGTATGGTCGCCCATGATGACGATATAGGCAGACGGCTGTTCCGCTTTTTCCGGGCCGGGCCAGTCTTTTAGATAGGCGGCCCAGCCAAGACAGGCATAAATCTCGCTATTTTTTTGTTCATCCCGGCAGATGATGAATTTCAAGGGCTGCTTATTGGCAGCCGATGCACAGTTCCGGGCAAGCCCGACAAGGGCCTTGAGTGTATCCGTATCAATCTTGCAGTTGTTGTCAAATCTCCGGCAGGACCGGTTGTCTTTTACAAGCTGTTTGAATTGTTCGGTATTCATGATTTTTCCCCCTGGCATCCCACGCGTTCAATATCCGGCGTGTTGAATTCGATCCATTTTATGATCTTGTCCATTTCCCTTGCCACTTCCTTAAGGGCCTTTCCCCGGTGGCTGACCCGGCCTTTTTCTTCAACGGTCAACTGGGCAAAGGTCTTATTCAGCTCCGGGTAAAAAAAGACAGGGTCATATCCAAATCCGTTATTGCCTGCAGGTTCATCAATGATAAGGCCTTTGCATTCCCCTTCATAGGTCAAGGCCACTCCTTGCGGAATTGCAATGGAAATCACGCATTTAAACGCGGCATTCCGGTTTTTTTCCCCTTTGACGGCTGCCAGCATTTTTTTTACATTTTCCGCATCCGAGGCATTTTCCCCGGCATACCGGGCCGAATACACTCCCGGCTCCCCGTCCAGGGCATCCACACACAGGCCTGAATCATCGGCCATGGCCGGGTATCCCAGGATTCGGGCGGTGAAAGCCGCTTTTTTATAGGCATTGTCGTCAAAGGTGACGCCGTCTTCAATGACTTCCGGGATGGGTCCGAAATCATCCAGGTTCCGGATCTCAACGGACGGGTGATTTAATAATTCTGCAAACTCCCTTGTTTTCCCCTTGTTCCGGGTTGCGAGCACAATGATCTGTTTCAATGGGGTTCTCCTAAATCTTTCGGGTTGATTTTTGTCCCGATAGTATAAGGCTCTAACCCTGGTTTGTAAACCCCGCCATGTTTCAGAATCAACAAGCCCTTTAACTGCGGGCCTATGGAATTTCTGAATCAGGAACTATTAGAGTTCGCTTATATCTTTCAATGTGAAGGGGTGTCTGCCAGGTCATTTCAGGATATCTTAGGGTGCAGCGGCAAGACAGCCAAAGATCTTCAAATGGAAATAGCACGACTGGAGCCCTGGCAAATGATCAGCAGAAGTTCAGTTAAGACAGAAGAGTTTGCTAAATTCACAGTGGAAGCTTAGAGAATATTATTCTGTGTGGCCAGCACCGCGGCCTGGGTTCTGTCGTTTACGCCTAATTTATTAAAAATATTGATCATATGGCTTTTGACGGTATGGGGACTGATAAATAACATACCGGATATTTCATTATTGGTATATCCTTGTGCGATCAGTTTGAGCACTTCGATTTCTCTGTTTGTGAGCCCAAAATCGGTCTTTTGGGGCGGGCGCTGTGAATCCGCGGCCTTTTCATTTTGCTGATCCGTCCTGAGGGCTGCTTCCAGCCTGAGGATTTGTTCATGCTGGGCCTGGATTTGATTTTTCAGCCTTGATGTATTGATCTGCAAAGAAACCGAATTCACAAGCTTGCCTGTGTCGTCAAAAACAGGATAGACGGCATTCTCACTGATAGGCAAAGCCAGGTCAGGGCATTTGTCCGTTCCCTCCTTCCCTTTCATGATGGCAGCGGCAAATGCCATGCAGGTCAGATAACCGCATTTCCGGCAATTTGTTTTTGGCAGGATTTTTAATATATCTATTATGGGTATGGGTTTGATCTGATCATAATTCGGTCTGATGTTTTTCTTTTGATCTTCCACATCATTCAGAAAATCGATAAAACCGGCAATAAAATCCTTGGCTGCTGCTTGGCTCTCAAAAAAATGCACGGCAGCCGAATAAGGGTATAAAAAGCAGCGATATCCGTTCAATAAAAATCTGACATGGGCCGGTTTCTCATAATATAATGCTTCGTCCAATGTTGCGTTGATATATGGAAACAGATGGCTCACATCCTGATCCAGCCTGAATGATGCAGACCAGATCTTTGAGTTCGGATTTTTTTCATCTGGTAACGGGTTCATGAACCAAGGAAGAATACATACAAATTCAGAATAGTCTTTTACAGGCATGGAACACCTTTATGTTATCGTTATAAGGGGTTCATTATTCATTGGGCAAAGAAAATACAAGAAAAATATTAAAACCCCCCGGATGGGTGATGGAAAAATGATTGAAGGATTGATAAAAATATCTCCATGATGCATGGTTAAATCACAAAGACAAAAAAAAGGAAGATTGAAAATATGAAAGCCACTATTTTTGAAACCCACTATAAAGAGTATTGCCGTCAAATCGCCGGGCTTGATTTTTCATCCATAAAAGACACACTTGGGATAGAATTAAGGGGCCATGAGGCTGTTATCCCCTTTTTTGGTGAGAACTATATCGTTTCAGATACAGGAATTGCAGACGAGTCCGGTAACCGGCCGAGTTACATGGTTTGCGTGATACTCTCCAAATACCTGCTGCTATGTCCCGGTACTCCTGTTGTGAACAAAGAGTGGTCAGCACTCAAGGATTTTCATAAAATGTCTCAATTTACAAACCTTAATTTTTTTACCAGTGATACGGAACAGCCCATTGTCAAAATATTTTCAGGCCGGATCAGTGCATTATCGGAGGCATCCCGGAAATTAGGCGGTAAACCCTGCAAATTGGGTGTATCCTATGATTTTGCCATGGAATTCAGGGTTTTGCCGAAAATCGAGATATTGCTGATTTTTAATGACCGCGATGATGAATTCCCTGCTACATGCTCTGTGCTGTTTCAAAAACAGGCCGAGGACTATCTTGATCCTGAATCACTTATCATGGCCGGTACGGCTTTCAGACAGCGGTTGCAAAAACTGTCTGAATGAATACAAAAAAATGTGTCACAAGCAGGTTGGATACCATAACATTTCACAGGATATACATTAATTTTCCATAATGAGGAGCAGTATAGTCTCAAATGAAGCAGGACGAGGTGTTCGGATGAAAAACTTGACTGCTGACAAAGAATAAGGCTTTGAACAAGATGATAAACGAAATACAGCCTGCAACCCGGTCCGGACTGTTGCGGCAATGCCTGCTGCAATGGGTGTTCCCTCTGGCCGTGACCTGGCTGCTTTTTTTAGTGTTAGTATTTGAAACCAAAGGCCTGTCAGGGTTGAATCCATTTGCAGAAGGCAGAGTGCTGCACCAGTTATTCGAAGATGGGATGCTTCCGCTGACAGCAGCAGGTATTCTCACGGTGGCCCTCTTGTTGCAACATCGATTGCTGCGCAGCTGGCCTGCTTTTTTGCAATTGCCTGAGTCAGCTCCGTTGTATGCCACAGTACTCCGCCTCCTTGCACATGGCGCCGGTCTGTTTTTGGTCATTATCGCCGGTACCGTACTGATCTTCTATGGCTTTTACGATCCGGCAAAAGACCCCCAGGGCCAGTTTCATATCTGGGTATGGGGAGGCGGTTTCCTGTATGCACTGGGGCTTACCCCAACTGCAGCTCTTTTCACTGTCTGGTGGGCTGTTTGGAGATGGTGAACCGACGGTCATGTGAGAAAATCCAGGACCGGATCCTGATGATGCTTCAGGTGAAGACCTGGAGCATGGCCGCAGTCAGGGATGGTGACAAGTTTCATCTCAGGATGGACCGACACCATCCGTTCAACAATATCTGCCGTAAGCACGTCGGATAATAGCCCGTGCAGCAGTAAAACCTGGCATTCCACCTGTCTGAACATTTCCCAGAGATCCATGGCCGGAACGGTTTCATCGGAAATCTGGATAATGTCAGGATCAAAATGAACCGTGAAACAGCCATTGTCTTTTCTGCGCAGGGACCGGCAGGTCATCTCAAACCATTCTTCCTTTGTCCTCTCGCCCATGATCAGGTATAATTCTTTTAAATAATTTTCATATCCTGAAAAAGTATCAAATTCAGGCTGGACACCGGAAACATAATTGATAATTCTCTGAAGGGCGGGTGCCGGGATTTCAGGCCCGATATCGTTGATGACCAGGCGCTGAATTTTTTCCTTAAAGGGGCCGCTTGAAAGGATGATGCCTATAATCCCGCCCATGGAGGTGCCGATCCAGTCCATTTTTTCGACATTGAAATACGCGCAGATTTCCTGTGCGATCCTGACATAATTGGGATAGGTATATTCTTTTGACGGAGTCTTTGCCCACTGGGACAGGCCCCGCCCCAGGGTGTCCGGGCACAGGACCCGGTACTCACGGGACAGAAGGGTTGCAACAGCTTCAAAATCAAAACCGTTCCGTGCCAGCCCGTGCCAGCAGACAATGGTTTTTTTCATGTCAGGGTTATACACCCGGACATGGATACTGCGGTCATTGATGGTTAAAAATTCCGAATGTATTTTCATCCTGTCTCCTTAAAATGGTTAAGGCTGTTTTGCCTGCCGGTTTAAATTCATTTGGGAACGGATGGTTCCGATCACCCCTTTGGGGAAAAAAAGGACCACCAGGATAAAGAGAATGCCGAAATACAACTGCCACCTGTCTGCCAGGTTATTGACCAGGGTGCTTTCCGGAGCAAATGCCGCCATATGCTTTAACAGCCCCGGCAGCCAGTTTTCGGTGACAATGAGAAACGAGGCCCCGATCATGGCGCCGTAAAGGGTTCCCATCCCGCCGATCAATACCATGAGAAGGATGTTCACCATAATCGCGGTGTGAAACACCGACCCCGGGTTTACATAGCAGAGCCACATGGAAAACAGGATACCCCCGAGGGATGCCGTACATGAACTAAAGACAATTGAGTATAATTTATACCCGAATGTCTTATAGCCAAGGGCCGTAGTTCTCTGCTCATTGTCACGGACGGCTTTTAAAACCCGTCCCAGGGGGGACCGGATAAATCTTAAAAGTCCTGCAAACAATGCGATGGTGCTTGCAAGGATGAGGTAATAGACAAGGAGACGCCCGTTAATCTCTGTATGGAACAGGGTTCCAAGGCTATGGTTAAAATTGAAGACAGACGGCAGGGTAAAGGATATCCCGTCCTCACCACCGGTCAGGCCGGACCACTGAACCCCGAGGATATGGGCAAACTCGGCCAGGGAAAGTGTGAGCATGGCAAAGAAGATTGCCTTTACCCGAAGGGAGAAAAAAGAAATGATCACGGATAATCCAATACTTACCAGAAGAGAAACCACGATGCTGAGAGGGATGTGAACCCATGACGGATTTGGAGCAAAAAAAAGGATCAGGGCAATGGAATATGCACCGATCCCGAAAAACATGCCGTGGGCAAAGGAGAGAATACCGGTGTATCCCAAAAGCAGATCAAATGAGGCTGTCACAATGGTGAAAATCATGATTTTTGCCACCACATCCATGACCCTGAAGGAGGGAAACAAAAAAGGGATCAATGCAATAAAAATGACAAGACCTGCCTGATAATACATCACTGGTATCGTCTTATTTGTCCTTTCAGGGCATATGCCGGTTTCCGGAGCGCTTATCTTTTTTGTCATGACATTCCCTATTCTTTTCCAAAAAGCCCTTTGGGGCGGATTAAAAGTATGACTGCCATAATCATGAAATTGACCCCCAGGGCCATTTTGGGAATGAGGTAAGCCACATAATTAAACGACAGCCCCACCATGACGGCGCCGATAAAACTGCCGGTAACCGACCCCATCCCGCCGATAATCACTACAATCAGGGCAAAAATCAAGAACTGGTCTCCCATTCCCGGGTCAACCGCCTGGTTGAAAACGGCCATCATGATGCCGCCGGTTGCGGCAAGGGCAGCCCCTGCCGCAAAGATCAGGGTAAAAATGCGGCTGATATTGTATCCGGTTGTTTTCACGATTTCCCTGTTTTCAACCCCTGCCCGGACAATGATCCCGATTTTGGTTTTTTTAAGGACAAACTGGAGCCCGGCAAACACGCCAATGCCGAGGACAATGGCCACCACCCGGAAATACTCAATAAACACACCCCAAAGGATGAAACTGTCCTGAAACCCCATGGGCACAGGCACCACTTCATTATTGACTCCCCAGACAATCTTGAGGATTTCCACGATGACAAAGGAAACCCCCACCGTTACCAGGAGCTGCATGAGGTGATCCCCGTATACTTTCCGGATCACCAGCGTTTCCGTGGCAATACCCAGCACGGCCCCGGTAAGGCCGGCTGCCAGAAGGGCTGATACAAGATACAAAAGGCTCTCAGGAAGAGATGCGGTGGAAATCCACCCCAAAGAATCAAATCCGTTTAAAACAGCGGCCCCGGCATATGCGCCAAATGCAAAAAATGCTGCATGGGCCAGGTTGAGCACATCCATGAGACCGAAAATAAGGGTTAAGCCGGATGCGATGAGAAAAATCAGCATGCCGAGCGAAATGCCTGCCACCGTCAGGGTGAAATAGGTGGTCGTATCCATCCATATCAGGGGCAGGAGGAATATCCCCATGCCCATTCCCATATTGATCCGGGTTTTGATTCTTTCCCGGCTTTTTTCAACCCCCAGTGTCTGTGTTGTCATGATACCCCCGGTTTCCATTTGTTTATCCAATCCCGAGATATTTTTTCATCAGGGCTTTATCTTCTGCCAGATCCTGGATCAGCCCGTGGTGGACCACCCGGCCGTCATCCAGGATAAAGCAGTCCGACCCCACCTGCCGGGCCAGGTTGAAATTCTGCTCCACAAGAATCACCTTGGTTTTATCCTTGATCCGCAAAAGCGATTCTCCCAGCTGATCCACGATAATCGGGGCCAGCCCCTTTGACGGCTCGTCAATGAGCAGGAGGGAATGGTCACACACAAAAACCCTTGCAATGGCCAGCATCTGTTTCTGCCCGCCGGATAAGAGTCCGGCCCTGGTTTTCCAGAATTTTTTCAATGCAGGGAAAAGTTCCAGGACTTCATTCAGGCGTTCATGGGTCTTCTCATTTTCAACTATCATGGACAGGCAAAAATTTTCCTCCACTGTAAGGTTAAACAGGACCGCCCGGTCTTCAGGGACATAGCCCATGCCCATGCGGGCAATTTCATGGGTTTTTTTTCTTTCAACGGCCTGGCCCTTGAAGACTATTTTGCCGCCGGATGCCGGAAAAAGCCCCATAATGGTCTTTAAAACAGTGGATTTGCCAGCCCCGTTCCGGCCCAGGAGGATGGTGGCCCCCCCGGATGCGACAGAAAATGAAACCCCCTGGAGGATGTGGTGCCGGCCAATGTGGGTGTGGACTGCGTCAAGGGACAGGATCGGATCACTCATGTTTCACCCCCCCGCCAAGATAGGCGCAAAGCACCTGTTCATTGTTGGAAACCGCTTCCGGCGTATCATCGCAGATAATCCTTCCTTCCTGGAGGACTGCAATGGAATCGGACAGGGCCATGACCATATCGAATTTATGCTCCACCAGGAGAATGGTCCTGTTTCTTTTGAATTTGATTTCCCGGATGATGTCAAGAATAGCCGGTACATCTTCAAGGCTCATACCGGCTGTGGGTTCATCAAGGAGGAGAACTTTCGGATCCAGGGCCAGGAGGATGGCGATTTCAAGTTTTCTCTGCTCCCCGTGGGTGAGCAGACAGGCATCGGCCCGGTACCGGTTATCCAGCATTACCTGTCTGAGAAAATCATAGGCTTTTTCTTCAAGTTCGGGATAGGCTTTATAATGTTTCCAGAACACCCTGCCTATATTTTCTTTTGCCTGGAGCGCCAGCCGGACGTTTTCCAGTACCGTGAGGCTTGGGAAAATATTGGTCAGCTGGAAGGATCTGCCTATACCTGCCCTGGTCCTCTTTGCCACACCCTGGTTTGTGATATCATGGCCGTTGAAAAAAATCTGGCCGGAACTGGGGGCATATTGGCCGGAAATCAGGTTGAACAATGTGGTTTTCCCGGCCCCGTTGGGCCCGATAATGGATTTCAGGACAAAGGGCGCAACCGACAGGTTCAGTCCGTCGACAGCCACATGCCCGCCAAAGCGGATAGACAGATCCCGGGTTTCGATAATCGGTTCAGGCCTCATACATCAATTGCCCGTATTTCTGATGGGGATATTCATGTCCTTGAATGAGATCACCTTTGTGACCTCGGGAATGCCCCAGTCGATTCCTTCCCGTGTCGTGATCTTAAAGGCATACATATCCTGTAATGCCTGGTGATCCTCTTTTCTGAAGACCATTTCTCCTTTGGGTGTCATAAAATGCATGCCTTCCATGGTCTTGATCAGGGCCTCGGTATCGGTTGTGCCGGCCTCGTTGAGTGCCTTGACCACGGCCATGGCTGCGGTCATGCCGCCGCAGGTAAAAAAATCAGGAGGTGAATTAAACCGTTTGAAATGCTCTTTGACCAGCCAGTCATTGATTTCATTTTTCGGGCTCTCATAATAATAATAATTACCCCCTTCTGCACCAGCGAGGGTTTTATAGGTCTTGAGCACATCAATGATATTTCCCCCCACAGCCAGGCTGATATTATACCGCGCGTCCAGCTTCATGGCATTGAGTTTTGCCGTGGGATCATTTTTCCCGGCCCAGTAGACGGCCAGGTATTTTTTGCCTTCGACCTTGCTCATGGCATTGATGATTCTTTGGGCCGGTGCTGTAAAATCAACCGTGTCCAGGGGCATATATTCTTCGTGAATCACCTTTGCCCCTGTGGCGGCAAGGGCTTCTTTCGCGGTTGCCACACCATCCCGGCCAAAGGTATAGTCCTGTGCAATATAGGCCACATTCACGTCTTGTCCGCCAATGGCCATGGCGCCTGCAATCGCGTCCTGGGAAGAGTTCCTGCCTGTTCTGAAGATATAGCGGTTCCAGGCTTTTCCGGTTATGGAGTCAGCCACTGCCGGTTCGACAATCAGGATTTTTTTAAATTCTTCCGCCACTGGAAGGCAGGCCATGGCCACGGCCGACGATACCGGCCCCACGGCAAGATCTGCCTTGTCGTCCTTGAATGCAGCGGTCAGCACCTGTTTTCCCATATCCGGTTTCATCTGGGTGTCTTTGACAATGACTTCAATGGGTCTTCCAAGCACTTTAAAGGTTCCCTGGGTGGCATACTCAAGCCCGAGTTTGAATCCTTCAACCGATTGCCGGGCATAGGCTTCATAGGCGCCGGTCAGACAGACAAGCTGGGCCACTTTAATGGGCTCCTCGGCCTTGAGAGGGGAAACCAGGGTCAGGATAACTAAAAACAGACCTGCAATTTTTAAAAATTGTCTTTTCTCCATTTTGTTCCTCCTTGAATATTTAAAAATACATATAACCGCTATTGATGCGGGGATATCCATACCCATGGTCACCAACCGGCTTTTTTATGCTGTAACGGATGTTCCGGCCATGGACTTTTTGTTTCTTTTGTCCCATATGAGCAAGTTTCGCGCCAGGCATTTTCTCCTTAAGGCCTATGTTGTTTTAGAATCATTTTAAATCAAGGCTTTCAAGTGTTTTTTTTATTTCCCCGGCAATTGCCCCGGGTTGTTTTACAGGCTGATTGAGTGTAGTTTGATTTCTACATGTAGTTTTCCTGATACACAAGATCAAGATCTTTGTATGAAAATATTGTTTTTAGCAGAAAAGGCTGGTAGATTCGGCGGCTATGGAAAAAATAAAACACATGGAGTTTGAAATCAAAAGATGGTCCATCTTTCTGATTCTGATGCTGACGTATATTCTGGTGTATTTTCATCGCATGGCGCCGGGCGTTGTGTCTAAATTTTTAATGGCGGATTTTAATATTTCAGGTACAGGGCTCGGAACACTGGCTGCGATCTATTTTTTTGTCTATGCCGTGATGCAGATTCCTTCAGGGGTCATGGCCGATATCCTTGGAACCCGGACCGCCATTGTGGCGGGCAATATTACCGCAGGCCTGGGATCGATCCTGTTCGGCATGGCCGCTGATTTTGAAACAGCCTGTGCCGGGCGGCTTTTTGTGGGACTGGGCGTCTCCGTTGTTTTTGTGGGCATCATGAAAAACAATTCAGTATGGTTTAGTGAGCGGGTTTTCGGGATAATGAGCGGGTTGACGCTCCTGGTGGGCAACCTGGGCTCCATCTTTGCCGCCGGGCCGCTTTCTGCGCTCCTGGATGTGTTTGACTGGCGCATGGTGTTTGACGGGATCGGGGCCATGTCATTGATCCTGGCTGCGGCAGGATTTTTAATGGTCCAAAACAGGCCTGAAGATGCAGGGTTTCCCAGCCTGGTCAAGGACGGCAGGCTCCCTGTCTCCCGGAAGCAAAATCTGTCCTGGCTGAAAAGCCTGGCCAATGTCATCCGGGTCAGGAAAGCCAGGCCCGGTTTTTTTGTTCAATTCGGCATGGTGGGCGGACTCTATGCTTTCATGGGGTTATGGGGCATTCCCTATTTAAGGGATGTGTTTGGCATATCCAGGGCATTTGCCGCCAACCACATTACCGTGATGCTGGTTTTTTTTGCCGGAGGTTCTTTTTTCTTTGGGTGGGTTTCGGACAGGCTCGGAAAAAGAAAGCCGGTGATGCTAAGTGCTTCGCTCATGTATGCAGGATCATGGATGATGCTGATATTCCTGCCCTGGTCTCCGGGGATTTCCGGGATGACGCTGTTCGGCCTCATGGGATTTGCCGGTTCAGGGTTTGTGCTGACCTTTGCCTGTGCCAAGGAAGTGATCAACCCTGATTTTTCCGGTATGGCCGTCAGCGTTGTCAATACCGGCTGCTTTACCGGCACTGCAGTGATGCAGCCGCTCTTCGGCAGGGTGATGGATCTGACCTGGTCCGGCGCCATGGACGGCAGTGCCCGCATTTATTGCGCCACTGACTATCAAAACGGGTTTTATATGATGCTTGCTTTTGCAGTGGCCGGGGTTATGGGTGCGCTTAAAATACATGAAACAAATTGCAGGAATATTTCCGTATAAACAATCTGAGGTGTCTGCCCATACCTGAACTTCCCAGGATTTATAGGTTGCTTCGAACCCGGATGGGATAAGGATTACGGGCATCCGGAATATAACACCCCTAATTCTTTTACCCCTGAGCCGCGGTTTTGTCGGATTCGTTAAAGAAGGCCGAATAAATACCTTGCTCAATATTGCATTCTTTACTAAATAACTGTTTGAAAACAGGATATTTTATAATATGATCGGATGAAAAAAATCATACCGGTTGCGAATTGGACCAAACCCGAACGGAAACAGGCAGAAAATGGATACACGGGAAATAATCGATAAGATTTTCAAAGATCCGAAGACAAAATATTTCATGAAAAGCTTTGTCCCGTTTGCCTCGGGTAAAGAAGAAATACAGGTCTTTGCCGAAAACGGGAAATCATCACCTGAGGAGATTGTCCGGCAGCTATGGGTGTATAAACTGATCCATACCTATGGATATCAGGCTGATGAAATCGAATTGGAAAAAAGCGTCTATTTCGGTTCAAAAGAAGGTACAAAAGCAGCGGATATCATCGTCTACACCGACAATTCAAAACAAACCCCGAAAATTATCATTGAGGTAAAGAAACCAAAACGGAAAGACGGGATTGAACAACTCAAAAGCTATCTGAATGCTGAAGGTTCTCCTGTGGGCCTCTGGTCCAACGGCAGTGAGCGTATTATCCTGTATCGTCCCTATCCCAAAGATTTTGAAGACACTTTGTATGAACTGCCCAAACGGGGCCAGGAACCCAAAGATGTTCTGGAAGCAAGAAAAACCCTGGGACATTTAAAACGAAATTTTAATTTTAAAAAGATTATTCAGGATATTGAAGAGCTTGTTCTGGCAGACAGTGGGAAAGACGAATTCAATGAAATTTTTAAACTGATATTTGCCAAAATCTGGGATGAAAAAGAAGCAGACGAAAAACGGAAAGACAAAACCGTTGAATTCAGCAAGGCCCTGGACCCGGAAATCACCTATGACCGCATCAACAATCTCTTTCAGAAAGCATGCAAAGAATGGCCCGGTATTTTCCGCGACGGCGAGAATATAGAACTGACAAAGCGGCATTTGCAAATCTGTATCGGCCCCATTGAAGGCATCCGGCTCATGGGTTCAAACCTGAGAATCATGGAATTCTGCTATCCGGCTGCCGACAATGCAAGCCGTGAACTTCGGATGCACAAATATGCATCCAAATACCTGTGGGGCATTGATTTTGAGGAACGGGCCGCCAAAACCTCACGGGCGTTGATGCTCATAGCCGGTGACGGGCACACCAATATTTTCGGTCCAGATGTTTCCAGCCTGGACCCTAAAACCTGGCATGAAACCCTGTCCGGTCAAACCCTGATGCAGGAGCTGATTAAGGCCAAACTTCTGATTCGCAAAATTGCCAGGGAAGATGAAGGGAATATCCTCAGGGATGAAGATCTGTCCTGGAAATATTTTGATGAACTGGCCTTTGATGTTGTCCTGCCCCAGGGCAAATTCAACAATTCTTCCCTTGCCTTTATCCGGGAATGTATATTGAGAAAAGCAAGGCTTCTGGCAGTGGTCGGGCTTCATCCCAATACCTTCAAACCCCACACCGGAACAAAAACTTCAGTGCTTTTTGTACAAAAATATACCGAAGGCCAGTTGGCTAATATTGAAAACGTAAAAAACAGTGTGGCCGCATCCTGCCCGGATTACAGAGAACAGATCGCGGTACTGCTGCGAAATAATATCTATGAAACCGATATTCCGGAACAGGAAATTCCTGAGGTGATCCTGGAAATCATCCTGGAAAATTTCTCAGAACCGGACCCGGATATGGCAGACTCCGGTGAAGATTCATCAGATTTCGGCATGGCCGCAGAAGGTGCCCCCTCCCTTGAAGATCAGATTGAACAGGCCAATGAAAAGATTGCAGACCTGCACAAAGAGCTTTTGGCGGCCAAAACCCGGCAGATGGATTTTGACAGTGATCTTGAGGCGTTAAAAGGAAAAACGGATCAGGAGATAAAGCTGATATCCGATTCCTGGAACGAGACAACGGCTGCTTTGAACAAAATCCTTAAGCCCATAAAAGACCGGTTAAAATCCGAGACAAAAGCCTTAAAGGAAAGCCAGAAAGAACCCAGAAAAAAAACTGCTGCCTTGATCCATTCCCTTGAAACCGCTCTGGCCCAGGCAGAATATGAAAAAAAGCTGCTCTCCTTTAAGGGGAAACTGTCACTGATTCTGGAAGATGACGATATGATCGGAACCTTAAAGGAGCGCTGGATAGATGCAGAGGTGGCGAGACAACTGGATTATCCTATTTTCATGGCCGTCAGCGAACGGGGCGGGAAAAACAATTCAGGGGATTATGAATACCGGGTGGATGAAAACGGCAACCTCCTGGAAGATGAGTCCGGCCAGTTCGTCATTGACCAGGATCTGGTCAACTATGCCCTGAAATCTGAGGACCTTGCAGATGCCGAATCTCTGCCCGAGGACCGGCTTTGTGTGGCCGAAGCCTTTGTCAGGTTTGCCCGGAAACATGGCCTTGAGTTCTGGAGGGCTGATTGATGGCGGTTTGGAGTGAAACAAATATTATTGAAACAATGCGAAATAAACGAATAGATAGTGAATTTTTTCATCCGCAATATATAGCTTTTGAGAGTGTTGTTGAAAAAATACAAAATGCACGGCTTGGAATGCTTGGACAATTCGTCATTGGACCATTTGGTTCAGCCTTTCATGTAAATAATTATGATTCGAATTCACCCTTTCGGTATATCCGAGGAAAAGATGTGAAACCTTTTCGATTATTGGAGGATGATAACGTCTATATGCCTGAAAAAGATTATTTTAGACTTCATAAGTATGCAATCTGCCAGGATGATTTAATCATATCTGTTGTCGGGACGTTAGGCAATGTTGCTATCATTCCAGAAGATGAAAAAGGAATTTTTAGCTGTAAAAGCACTTTATTTCGTAACCCAAAGATTGATGCACATTATTTATTGGCATACCTGAATTCCAAATATGGTAATAGTTGTTTATTGAGAAGGCAACGTGGAGCGGTTCAAACCGGATTAAACAAAGAAGATTTAAAAACAGTTCCGGTTGCTCTTGCGTCTCAAAAAAAACAAGAAATGATAAGCAGCTTGGTAAAAAACGCATTGAAATGTTCAAAAACAAGTAAATCTCTCTACACTGAAGCCCAAAAGCTTCTTGAACTGGAATTTGGGCTTGATAAAGTGAAAGTTAAAAAGACCACGGGATATATCGGAAGTTTTAGTAAGGTTGTCCTTTCTTCAAGAACAGATGCAGAATTTTTCTATCCTGAGTTTGACATTCTTTCCAGCAATTTGCCTAAACATATTAATTTCAGTTCGTTATCCAAAGCCCTATCTTTCTGTCAGCGAGGAAAGCAGCCTGTTTATAGTGATGCAGGACTTACTGTAATTAATTCCAAGAACGTTTTGGCCAATAAAATTAATATTGAAAATACCCGATTCGCCCAGCCACCTATATTCCCTGAATTGAAAATCCAATATGGAGATGTTCTAATAAATGGAACCGGTCGAGGAACAATTGGGCGCGCGGCACCGTATCTTGAAAATGCAGAAGCTTTGCCTGACAATCATGTGACAATTTTGAGAACGCCGGGAATCGACCCTGTATTTTT
>Ga0156388_1046_pt2 | contig 51280 bp, 40 predicted proteins | sample RifOxyA3_FD_108032 | JGI IMG/M metagenome (GOLD analysis project Ga0156388, IMG submission 108032) | Desulfobacterales bacterium RIFOXYA12_FULL_46_15
GCTGAGAGTGATCAGGGTCATGTTTTTTCTTATGGCCAGATCGGCTGAGTTTACTATATTTGCCGAATTTCCTGAACTGGAAATGGCAATTAAAAGATCCCCCGGACCTGCCATCACTTCCAAGGGCCTTGTATAAACGTTTTCATATCCAAAATCATTTGCCATACAGGTCATGAGAGCCGTGTCGCCCAGGTATATGGATTTTGCACCCAGCTTATTCAGAGCATCCTGGGCCAGATGGGAGCACATGGCAGAACTGCCGCCGTTTCCAACCCAGAAAATGGACGCATTTTTTTCGACTGTCCGGTCAAAAAGCGCCATGGCTGCCGGCAATCCCCTTTTGATATCAATCTCTTGATTATCCTTTTTACAAAAAGAGGCCAGTACTGATTTATTCAAATTGACAAGCCAGTCATGCGGGCTATAGTGAAAATCCATGGTTTCATCTCCTTTTTGTATGGGGTATATGACAATGATATCGGTTAATATGGCAAGTTCATTTAACCAAAAAACATTTTTGTTGGTTAAGAAATTGAGCTTGCCATGAGGGAAGGAGACTGATAGAGATACAAAAAAAGGCGTATCAGTTTGAATGCATATCAGTTTAATTACTGAAAATTGCCAATCTTAAGATCGGGGCTTTCAATTATGATTCATTTTGTCGTGACAGTGGCTGATTTACCGGACAATGTAAATTATACCATTTATGGTGATGATGAATATGCTGAATTTTCTAAAATACTATTAAAAAAATGTGGGCATACAGTTTTTGACGATGTTTCGTCCATGCCGTTCAACGCAGTCAATTTCATTATTGTATCTTCACCGCAATGGCCTGTTATATCAAAAGAACTGTCCGATAATGGGCATGAAGTTATCATTTTATTACACCCTGATGGCAATATCTGGTCCTATTATTGCCTGACAAAAGAGATCATCGCTGATGTCCAGATAGAAGAAAAGACAAAGGTTTCTGTAAAAACAAAAAATTTCTACAATCAACTTGCTAAGCAAACCTCCATTATAAAAGAGGATGACGGCAGATTTAAAACTTTTGATAGCCATTATCACCCCCATTTTGAAGAATTATTCAAAAAACACAAAGAAGAAATCGATTTTGTTGTGCACCAGTTAAGTGATGCTGAAAGCCGCGGACTTTTCAACTTTTTGCTGACTGCCAAGTTTGAAGATTACGTTCAGTATTACCTTCCTAAAATGTTTTCCCATATTCAATACATGGATTATATAAATCTTAAGCCCGGCGATGTCGTCATTAACGGCGGGGTAGAAACCGGGTTTGAAATCCCATATTTTACGGCAATGTTGGGAGGGAAAGGTGAAATTCACTGTTTTGACCCGCTGGGATTCAGTCTTTTAGCTGACTATATCAAACCGTGTGTTGATGCCTTCCCCGGGACAATCATCAACCACCAGGTGGCACTGATGGATTACAATGGTGAAATCGAACTGGGTACTGAAGGGCCCCAGGCAGAAATAAAAATAGTTCAACTGAATAAAGAACTGAATAAGAACTTTTCCACAAAGAATTTTCCATGCGTGACCATTGATTCTTTTATGGAAAACCAGAAATTATCCAGGATTGATTTGATCAAACTAGATCTGGAAGGGGCTGATGCCCAAGCCCTCAATGGTGCTATGAAAACCATCAAACGATATCGCCCCCAGCTCGCCCTAAGCATTTATCACTTTCCTGAAGATCTTTTTACCATACCCTATTTTTTTATGAACAGATTGCAGGAATATTATTATTTTCTTGGTCATTACAGTTTTGCAAGGTGGGAAACAATTTTATATGCCATACCCAGGGAAAAGCTGTTTCCAAAGAAGCTGGTCTGCCAGCTATAGCGACGGAGTTCAGAAATGAACAATTCATCAGAAAATATTCAGAAAGAAACCCAAATTGAAATCCGAAACAAACTCGTGGAAAAAGATTTCAAACAGGCTGAAGACTTGCTCCAAAAAATGGCGGAGAGTTTTTGCAACATTCCCCATGCAATGAAAAATATTTTATTCCTCGGGAATCTGCTTTTGGCTTCCGGTATCCCTGGAAAACATATTGCAAGCCTCTTAAGCCTGAGCTCAAAAATGCTTTTTAATCTCTTTGCTGCTGATGATATTTTTAATTACCTGATTGAATTCCAAAAACAAGATCCAGAGTTGTACAGGTATATTATCCAGTTTGATGAAAAAGAATTATTCAAGTCAAAAGGATGCGTGTCCATAGATACTCCGCTCAATTTTGATAAAAACATAGCCTGGCTTAAAATCTATAACAGAAAATTTCTCAAAGACATTTTTAGTGATCTTGCATACAAGCGTGACAAAGCAATGGGAAGCTTTATTGAATCAGCATACAGCACTCCCGATTACATATATTATTCCATTGATAAGATCTGGCATTCACTAACCCTGCCAAAAATAGAGACTCAGATCGATGCAGACAATTCAATTATTACATTGCTGTATCAGTTCAATGACCTGAATAATTTAGCAGCATTTATTCATCAGCATAAACCCGTGGTACTCGTTAATGATATTCTTAAATTTGACCGTTATGTGATTATTGACAGGCCAAGTGTTTTAACAGCCCTGCAGATACTTGCTCTCTTTGACCTCGAAGGAGGAAATTACAGAGTCCATTTCATGGCAGAGCCCTGCTGGAAAAAAAGATTAACCAGTTATGTCACGAATGGTTATTTTATGCCTCAAAAAATCATTGCCGGGCAATATCATTTTGAAATTTTAAAACAATACACTACCCTTCTCAGCAGTTATTATGAGAACATATTGCCAAAAGCAAGGGCTGAAAAATTAAAACATATTTATCCGGTTCATTATTTAGCCAATCTTAAAAAAGATTTCAAAGAAGATATATCAAAATTGAGGATAATGATCCTCACTTCTAGGCATTCGACCTATATTCAATATGCATCCGAGGAATTGAAGAAAGGATTCAAAGCCCTTGGCTGTGCTTGTGTTCTCTTAAGAGAAAGGCCTTATCAGGGGAGAGGGTATACTGTTGAATTTGTTTTTAAAATTATTGAAAATTTCAAACCAAACCTGATCCTTGCCATTAATAATTTCAGGGCACCTTTTCTTTCAGCCTTTTTACCCAATATCCCTTATGTGACCTGGGTTCATGATTATCCGGAAAACCTGCCCGGTTCCTGCGAAAAAATTTGTGACAATGACTTTGTTTTTGCCGCCACCCGTGCAGACCTTGAAAAAAGATTGTCTGAGACTTTTCCTGTTTTACATGGAAAAACCATCCATCTTCTGCCTTTTATCAGGAATGAAAATAAAAATATTCCGCCTGTTTCAAAACCTAAAAAACAATATGATGTGGGCTATATTTCAAATGTTCACATCCTGCCGGATGCGATCAGCTATTATGACCCTGAAAAGAAAACAGGAACCAATGAAGAAAGAGTCATCCATGATTTTATCCGGCAAATGGAAAGACTTCAACCCCATGAGTTGGCGGCCATTCTGGTATCCAAGGAAAAATGTTTCAATCTTGTTCAGCAAACCCTGGAAAGATTAGACCTGCAAATGACCCAGCCCCTGCAGATCAATTCTCCGCTGGTCATCAAAACCCTCCGGTTTCATGTGGGCCATTTTCTTCAAAAAATATTGCCGATAAAATTTTTAATTGAGAGCGGCATGGAAAAATTATTTTTAGGGGGGCAGGGATGGGAAAAAATCCCAATGTTCAGACCTTTTTCAAAAGGCCTTATCCCCCATAAAGATCTGCCCCGTGTTATGGATGATATTGCCATAAACCTGAATCTATCGGCGGTTATCACATTTCATCCTAAAGTCGGAGAGGCTCTGGAGGCCAACAGTTTTTTCATTTCTTCCTGGAAAGGCGAGGCTGACGATCTGGCCATCACTGAATTTTTTGTTGAAGATGAAGAAGTTGTCTTATTCAAGACATATGATGAACTCTTGGAAAAGATAAAATATTATCTTCAGCAACCCGGAAAAAGGGAACTCATAACCCAAAAAGCCAGGAAAAAGTTCTTTAATCTTTTCTCAGCTGAAAAGGGAAGTGAACAAATATTGAATACAGTTCTGGGTAAAGTCTAAAAATACATCACCGGCCGGTCAAAATTATTTCACTGCATCCATCAAAAATTGCTTGGCCTGAATCAATTCATTGTCAGACAGGTTGCAGATATTGATATACGGATAATCATAGGGATGCCCGAAATTGATGCAATACTCATGTTCATCCTTGATATAACCTTTCTTTAACGCTTCCAGGTACAATGCCGTTCCCGGAAAAAGCATGAGAATACCTGCATTGACCGTCTTTAACTTCAATTGTTTGATGAATGCCTCGGATTTTTTTATACTGTCCCAGGTTTCTCCCGGGGCACCTACAATAAAATTACAATTAATATTGATGATATCCTTAATTGCCATCAATTTATCCAATGCTTTTCCAATATCCAGTTTTTTACCGTATTGCTTTAAAATCTCAGGATCGGCAGACTCGATGCCAAAAGAAATGTCAAAAAGCCCTGCTGCCGAAGCCCGTTTGACAAATTCAGGAGATATCCTGTCTGCCCTGCCTTGAAACCGCCACTTAAAATCAACATCCTGCTGCATCAAAAGGTCAACAAATTCATCCGCTTTCCCGGGATGGTTTAGAAAATTATCATCCACGAAACTGAACCTGTTCACATTGTATCGTTCGTTTACATAGCACATGTGTCTGATAATACTTTGATTGGAATAGCTGGTAATTTTGTTGCCAAAGGTTAATTTGCAAAATGTGCAGCTCCCATAGCACCCTCTTGAAGTGGAAATCTCCCAGCACCGGCCGGTCTTATTCAGATAGTCAATGTATTTTTGAATGGGGAATGCATCATATAAAGGAAATTCAGATTCCTGATCAAGGTCTTTTATTCTTTCCCGGTCACCGGTAAAAACCACTTTTCCTGTATCATCCTTAAAAACAACTCCTTTTACAGATTTTACATTACTCCCGGTTTCAATGGTATCCAGCAGTTCAATAATCGTTTTTTCCCCTTCACCGACAACGGCATAATCGACCTTACACCTATCCACAAGAAGTTCCGGAATTGTAGAACCAATAGGCCCGCCGATGATGATCCGGGACTGGGGGCTGACCTCTTTTATCTTATGGGTCAGCTTGTATAGAAATGCATACATAAAATTGCCGAGAAAGCCTGACATCAGGATAAGATCGGGTTTCTCAAACCCAACGGTTTCCATGAACCCCGGGGTAGTCTCTTTGACATAGGTGTCAATTGTTTGAAAAGCAATGTCTGCCTTTTTTAGAACATTGGCAATTATTCCAAGCCCCAGAGGGTAATTTAAAGATTTGAACTTATTTTTATCGGCTTTCAGGGCCTGTGCTTCATCTAATTCAGGGATCAGATTTGCAAGAATGATCTTCACCATATCCTCCCATATCCTTTAAGTTAAGACCTGTGCATTACTTCCACCAACAATGTCTCAAGATTCTTTACATACAGTGCCGTATCAAAAACAGGTGAAAGTTTCCGGGCGCCATCAATCTTCTCCTTTACAAGGGTCAGTGCCTGCTGTGATAAAGCCAGCTCAACCGCCTTGTCTTCATAGGCCGAAAGGGTGTCCAGGACAAGTTCATCCAGGTTGGATGCGTTTAGTGTGCTTGCGGACATCCGTTGAACAAATGTTTTGCCGGGCATCGTGATCACAGGAAGCCCGGCCCACAGGGCATTGTTTGTTGTAATGCCACCATTGTACAATATCGGGTCTAGTGCAATATCCGCAAGTTTCAATCTTTCAATATGATCGGCCAGAGGGATGGATTCTGAAAAAATAAGCCGTTCACTTGAGATGCCCTGTGCCGTCACAAAATTGATTAAATTGGTTTTAGTTTCTTTATTTGTTTTTCGAAGCCATAGCACACTACCAGGAACCCTATTAAGAATCCTTACCCAGGTTGAAAATATAGTTTTGCAATATTTATAGGGTTGATTGAATGAACAAAAAACGATCCTGTTTTCCGGAAGGTTAAAATCTTTTCTGGCCCATTTTTTTTCAGATATCAGGTGAGAATAATCCATTGCCTGATAGCAATCCGGCATATATAGAAACTTTTCCGAATAATGGGCACCGGCCTGTTCCGGCGTGACAATCCGGTCTGTAATCATATAATCCATAAAATCACTGCCTGTGGTTCCGAGAAAACCTAAAAAACTGATCATTACCCTGGCTGGCCGAATTGCGCAGATCGCCAGTTTGGATTGTCTGGCAAAACCGGTCATGTCCATGAGAATATCAATCTCATCATTTTGAATTATCTTGGCAGCATCTTTAGGACTCATTTCACTGATATCCACAAACCTGTTACAACTATTCTGAATCTTTGCCGTAAAATCATCATCCGGGTTCACAGCGGTTGCAGAATATCCATACAGGCAGAAACTTTTTTTATCATGCTTTGCAAAAAGGCCGGATACGATATGACCCAGAGCATGATCTCGAAAATCCGATGAAAGATATCCGATCCTGATCTTCTGATCTTTTTTCACAAGAGCTTTTGACAATGATCTCCTATAGTTTGAAAATTTGGAATTAATCTCCCGGCTATAAGCTTTTGCAATCTCCAATTGAATTTTCTGGTCATCGTAATGTAAAAGAGAATGAAAAGGGTTTTCCGCAGGCTTTCTCTTTTGATCCAAAGCATTCATGGTGGATTTTTTCAACAATTCCCCATAGGGTATTATTTTTTCCCAATTGCATGCGTTTTGCATCAGATTATTTAAATTAAACAGTGTAATTTCATTATTCGGGTCTTTTTGCATTACCCTTTCATACATTTCAATGGCTTTTTCCGTAATACCCAGTTCCTGATAAACAATCCCGGCATTATTGAGGGCATCTGTAAAATCCCCATTTAATGCAACTGCCCGGTTAAAAAAATCCAGGGCAGTTGCCAACCGGCCCATGGATTTTAAAATAATCCCCCGGGTATTATATGCATATATAAACCCTGGATTTATCCGGATTACGGTATCACAAGAGTCCAGGGCTTCCTTGAAATAACCGGCATCATACAGTAACAGGGCAAGGTTGTAATAGGACTGGTAAAACTGAGGGGAAAGTTCTATTGCTCTTCTATAGCATTTTTCAGCTTCATGTATAACCCGTTGGTCCTGAAGGGCCTTCCCCATGTCATGCCAGGCCACCACATTGACGGAATCAATATCCAGGGCTTTTTTATACCAGGTCCGGGCATCTTGAAAATAGCCTTTTAGGTGTAAAAATTCGCCTTCCTGAATACATATCTGCGAAGTCGGCATTTCCCCGGATTTGAACATATATTTCTGGTATTTCTGAAATTGCAGGAGCCCTTCCTTATTATTTCCGGTATCAAAACAGAATATGCCGTAAAACCTGTGGAACCGGCACAGATCTATAGGATTCAGCAATTTGTAGATATGCGGATTCTCGATAAAATGTTTCATCCAGGCATCAATAATCCTCCCGGCAGCATCCCGGTCTTTGGCAACAACAGCCGAAAGGTCTTCCACAGCACTCTGGAAATACAGATTGAGTTCATGGATCAGGCCTTCATGAAAAGGGGCCATTCTCAATCCTTTGAAAACCATATAGGCCATTACATTCAAGTCGATCTCTTTCTGGGACTGGGCAAACTCATAATACTCATCCCCCTGTTTTTCCCTGACCTTAAGAATATCCCGGCCAAGGTTTGGATCATCCTTTGCCGCACGGGCAAAATCAGCTTCACTTTGCTCGTATTCTCCATAATGGCAGGCAAGCACCCCTTTATAAAATAAAACCCTGGGAATATGCTGTTCTTCCGGACCCAGTTTATTCAGCAATGACTGTAAAAAAGAAAAATTCCCGGCTTTATAATAAAGATTGCATAGATCATACAAAATTTTGGATGACAGCTTCTTGCCATCCAAACTCAAAAAGCCTTCTTCTTTTTCATAATATGAAATAACCCGGTCTAAATTCTCTCTAAAAGAAGATAGCACTTCTTTTCTGATGATATTGATCTCCCCTAGCCGGTCAATGCTTTTTTCCAGCCAGTTCATATAGTGATAAGATGTTTTTTCAAGCAGCCGGATTTCATGTTTCCTTCTTTCATCAGCCTTCAAACCCTTTGATGTAAGTTCTTCCAAGAGAGACCAGAGGACCTCTTCATTGTCTATTTCACCATGAAGAGCATCCATCCTGCTGATTTTTTTTCTGATATTTTCCGGCAGGTCTGAAAAAGATATAAACTCTTTACCTTTTATATTTTTTATTATGATTTCAGCAAGCTTATCTGTTTTCCCTGTTTTTTTCTCAACCATTGACACAACAGATCTGATTTTCTTAAACTCGGAAACAAGCTGTTTCACAGAAATCATGTTTTTCTTTTGAGTACGTTCTGCCATCATGGATTCAATATCATAGGTCTTATTGCAATATGTTTTTCCGGCTTGTTCAAGGCCCATAACCCTGGTTCCCGCAATATATACCCCGCCTTCGGTGGCATTGATATATTCTTTGGGATTGGCCTGGATGATCTCCTCAAAAATTTCTTTGTATATAAACATGGACCGGCATCCCAAAAGCGGTTTGTCACCATAGTTGGGTTTCATTGGTATGATATCGATCTTGTCTTTAAGAAGCTTCTGCCAGTTCTCCCGGTTGGAAAGGACAACATCATCTGCATGATCCTTGTCATCCGGATAACAAAGATCCTGACCCACAAAAATAATGGGAGAACATCCCATGATATTGGCCGCTATCAGGTTCACATGGGCGACTGTGCCTGTTCCAGTCGACATGGTCCGGTTACCGATGCAGAACGAAAGCCAGTGATCCATATTTTTTATGGTAAACATCCAGAAAACGCTTTTAGCCGGAAAAACCTTGGGAATTTTTGAGCAGACAGAGCTTGAACAGATAAGGGAAACTTCAGGGGCACGGGATGTCAACCCGGCAATTTTTTCCCATACAATGTCCTTGTAGTCTATGGCACTGACAAAATCAGGAACGCAATTGTGCTTTAAAAGGGTTTTTAATGCAGAGTCAACGCTGAAAATAACAGCCTTATGTCTCAGCCCGGACAACAGATGAATATTCTTGTCCAGGGAAGGGCCTGCTGCCACGATAATGGCAGGAATGTTCTTTGCAGCCCCCCTTAATTCTTCGAATTTAAAAGTCCTGCTGTAGGTTGTCAAAGAATCCATCCTGTTCCTGAAACTGTCTTTACCGTGTTTCCGGACTGTAGATCCGCCTGTATTATACCGGTTGGCATTGCTGAAGACCCTGTCCTTGACCTTTATGTATATTTCAGGAGCATACTGAAAACTGCCCTGTTGCTGTAAAATAAAAATATCCTCCATTTGAAGGGCCCGGGATATTTCAAGGATACCTCTTTCTATATCCAGGTTTTCTCCTATTTCCATCATTGCCCGGGGGTCTGATAAAAACGCAGTCAGATCGTTGTGATGCATGGCCTGGATAAAAATACCGGGATCAGGTTCAAACACTATGAGATGATGAATATTGGAGCGTTTAAGAATGATTTCATTCAGAGCAAAGCCGAGCCCCATACCGATCATGATGACTACACCATGGGAGTCCTCGGGAATCATATTAAAATACCGGAAAATCTCTGCTTCATGACCATCAGGATGAAGATAAACAAAATCCTTGTTTTTCTTTTGCAGTTTCAAATTGATGACCTTCCCCTGATCATCATTCACAGGATCACCCACAGGATTGATAGTGCCGTCAATCAGTCTTTGATATAAAAATGGGAACCGGGTTTCAAGTATGGCAAGATTTTTAGTAAAATAATCGTTCATTTTCTCGCATTTCTCCCATGGGTTGAAAATCGTTCCTGAAAACAAGTTCACTATAAAGGCACGGGTTCAATTAGTCAAAAAATAATTATCTTATGGTTTTTCTAAAGAAATGGATGGAGATGTCGATACCCATAAGCATGGATAAATAATTTTGTCATAGGGAGGTGATGCATCCAATAATTTTTAGATTTAAAGCCGTTCAATTGTTTTAACACTTTCAGGGAACGGATTCCCTGACACATCTTTTCACGGAGGAAATTTTTATGGGATTAAGAATCAACACCAATGTGGCCGCATTAAATGCACACAAAAACATGATTAAAAATGACAATGCACTTTCATCATCTCTTGAAAGATTGTCATCAGGCCTCAGGATCAACAAAGCAGCAGACGATGCAGCAGGTATGTCCATTGCAGATTCTCTGCGTTCACAGGCAAACGGTCTTGGGCAGGCGATAAAAAATGCCAATGATGGAATTAATATTGTCCAGACGGCTGATGCTGCGCTGGATGAGTCCATCAATATCGTCAATACCATTAAAACCAAATCAATCCAGGCAGCTCAGGATGGCCAGACCACAGAATCCCGGGCAGCTATCCAGTCAGACATTGACAAATTGATGCAAGAGCTTGACATGATTGCAAAAACAACTTCGTTTAACAATCAAAAGCTCCTCTCCGGTGCTTTCACCAACAAACAATTCCAGGTGGGTGCATACTCCGGTGAAACGGTCGGTGTCTCCATTGCCTCTTCAGAATCTTCAAAAATCGGCCATGTCAGCCAGTCAACGATCACCTTGAAGGATAATGCAGCCGGGGTTGTAGATCTTGGAATCTACAGCAATATCCAGAACACAACCTATAATATCAAATCTGTTGAGGTTGCCTATGACAATTCCAGGGAACATGGCATGGGGGCTGTTGCAGATGCCATCAACCAGTTAAGCGACGTATTGAGCATCAGTGCCTCGGCAACAGTTCGGTCAACAACTGAAAACGCTGTTAAGGCAGGTACGACAGACAGTCAATTTACAATTAATGACATTACCATTGGTGCCATCAATGTGGATGTCAATGATGCTTCCGGATCACTGGTAAAAGCCATTAATGCCAAGACTGCCAACCACGGGATCAAAGCATCTGTCGATTCCTCAGGATTTCTCACACTGACCTCCACGGACGGCCGGGCTATAAAAGTGGCAAACGGAGGAACCGGTACGGATACTGTGATCGGATCAACCAGTTTGTCTACCACTGGTTTTGTAACACTGATACAGGCAGGTTCCAGTGAAGTTGTCGTGAACAATGTCGGTGGCGGAGATGCGGTTTCCTTAACCACCAATCTTGAAGTCGACGGTGCTACAGCCGCAACAACGATTGCATCCAAAGCCAACACAGGATCGGTTCTTGCTGATGATTCAATTCTTGGCGCAGGATGGATTACGAGTCAGGCCATTGCCGGAACCCAACTGGCAGAGTCCTCTATTGTCACCACATCGGATTCGACCTTGACCACCAGTTCCAAGATTGCATCCGGAAGTAAGCTGGCTGCCAATTCCGAATTGACAGACAGTGTCACCATTGCCTTAACCAGCCAGACCGCTTCTGACAGCACTGTGGCTGAGGGGTCCCTCATCCAGAACAGTTCCGAGATCGGATCAGGTACCATCCTGGGCGGAAGTGCCGTTACCAGCGGAAGTACTGCCAGAACAGCCGGCGACAGCGTTTTAAAAGCCAATTCCCTGGTCGCATCCAGCTCCATCATGGCTGCCAGCTCCGTTCTTGGTGGAAATGCGGAAATCTGGGGTGATTCAGCCTCAACACTGAGCACCAGCGTTATCAAGACCGGGTCCAGTATAGCAAGTGATACGGTTGTTGCAGCCAACAGTATTTTCGGTGGCCAGGCTGAAGTCAGTTTCCGTACAACAGCCACCACGGCTGACAGTGTTCTAAAGGCCAACTCCACCTTGAATTCAAACAGTATCATTGCCGCCGGTACTGTGTTAGGTGCTACTGTCACCGCAAGCGGGGATCTGATCTCTACCGCCACAGACAGTATCCTTAAAGCAGGGTCGACATTGAACAGCAACTCCATCATTGCCGCCCAGACAGTACTTGGAGGCGGCGGAGCCCAATTGGAAAACGGTGTAACAACCACTTTTGATTCCATTATCAAAGCCGGGTCTATTGTGACGAGTGAAACCACTGTCAAAGCCGGAACTGTGCTGGGTGGAGATTTTACCGTGATGTCAGGAGCCGACATTACAACAGCAGGCGGTATCAGTTTTATTGCCGCCGGTTCAAGAATCGGTTCCGCCTCTGTCATTAAAGCCGGTACGGTTCTTGGTGCAGGCCAGACCTTGAGCGGCCGTGTCACTGCCGGTGCAACGCTGACATCCGACATCACCATCGGTAATGCCATCACTCTTTCCCAGGGGTCTATCCTCGAACTGGCCATCGGTTCACAGATCAACAGTGCCGGGACTAAAACCACATTGAAAGCCGGAACTTATATCTATGGAAACTTTATCACTGACGGCAGTTCTACCCAGACAGCCGACATGACCATGAAAGCAGGTTCCGTCATTGCATCCCATACCCAGCTGGCAAATGCTTCGTCCGTGGGTGCAGCTTTTGAAATCGGAAGCGCAACCACGCTCGTCACCACCGATGACATGACCTTGAAGGCAGGCTCTCTGATTACAAGCCAGTCAGCTATCTACAGAGGGTCGACGCTTGGATCAAATATCAGGTCAAAGGGCGGGACAACCGTTCTGGATGACATGACCATGAAAGCAGGTTCCATTGTCTCCTCAGGCACAATGCTGGCAACCGGCAGTTATATTGATGCACAGGTTAAAACCGCCGGCACGATAACGCTTGTCAATGACATGACCCTGCTGGCAGGTTCAAAAGTGGGAAGTGCCAGTGTGTTGAATACCGGATCATATCTTGCCGCAGAGCTGAAGATCAATCAGGATATGCTGATAACCCAGGATATGACCTTAGGCACCAATTCCCTCTTGACCTCAGATTCACAATTGTTTGAAGGATCGTCTGTTGCAGCCAAAGTCAGGATACAGAATGATATGGTTCTGACCGGCAACATGACGCTGAAGGCCGGTTCAAAACTACTCGCCGATTCCATCCTTGAGAATGGTTCTCAGATGGGAGTTGAAATCACCACAAAGACAGATATGGAACTGACCGATGATGCAGATATCAAATCCGGGTCAACCCTGAAACTGAATACATCATCGCTCTTTGCTGCCGGATCTACTATTGGTGCCAGCGTAACCCTTGACGGCAACCTGACCCTGACCGGGGAAATGACCCTGGGTATCGGTTCCATACTGGCGGATCAGACCGTCCTGACCGACGGATCAACCCTGGGTGCCGCCGTTACATTAAAGAACGATGAAACCGTTGACAGCAATGACATGCTGCTCAAATCAGGATCTATCCTTAAAGCAGGGACTACATTTGCAGAAGGAACTCTCCTTACCGAAGATGTGACAACCTCTGATGGAACTGTATACAAAGCCGGTACAATTCTTGCCGATGACATTGTTTCCGCCTCAGATATTACTCTCTCTGTCGATATGACCGTCCAGACCGGTTCAATCCTGAAGTCAGGGTCAACGCTTGCCGCCAATGCTGAAAACAGCTCATACGCCACCGCATACGCGAGTGATAGCGTCTATTCAAGGCTGTCAAGCTTAAGTGTTCTCACCCAGGATGGTGCCCAGACTGCCATCGCAATTGCGGATGCAGCATTAAAGGATCTTGATAAAACAAGGGCGGATCTAGGTTCTATCCAGAATCAACTGGTTTCAACCATTTCCAATATATCCACAGCAAAAGTAAATGTTAATTCTGCAGAATCATCCATTCGGGATGTAGATTTTGCAGACGAATCTTCAAACTTTACAAAGCTCCAGATCCTGCAGCAGGCCGGGACCTTTGCCATGAGCCAGGCCAATGCCAGCGCCCAGGCAGTCTTAAGCCTCCTCCAATAGGAGATAAAGCAGTAAGTTTGTAGCTTTCAGAGTTTTTTTCTAACCCATAAAAAAGCCCCGGACCTGTTCCGGGGCTTTTTTATGTTTAAGTTTTGTACAAACCTATCCGATATTTATTATTAAGCTAATAGTATCAAAAATGAAAACGGAGTATTATTATGGCAATAGGTTCAATCACATCTCTGGGCTTAGGGTCCGGACTTGAACTCCAACAAATGCTGGATGATTTGAAAGCGGCTGACCGGGCTCCTATTAAAGCTAAGGAAACCCAGAAAACAGACCTCCAGAAAGAGATTGATGCATACAACAGCGTCAATGCCAAGCTTTTTGCCATGAAATCCAAGACGCTTTCTCTCTCCCTTGGTTCTGATTTTTTAAAAACCAAAGCTGTTGTGTCTGACGAAGACATATTGACGGCAACTGCCACCGACGGTATTGCAGAGACTTCGGCCACTCTGGAAGTAATTCAAAAAGCCAGGTATAATTCATGGCAGACGCTTGGTGTCAGCAGCCCCGACACCTCAATTTACCCTCACCCTGAAACCAGCATCACTTCAGCCGCCAGCATTGTCACTACTGAGGCTGAAACCGTCAGCATCATGTACGGTGCAGCCGGAGACCAGCAGGAAATCAGTATCGGCCTTGAGGCCGGGATGACCCTGGAAGAGATCGCAGAAGCAATCAATACAGATTCAGCCAATACCGACGGACAAGGAGATAAACTGATCGCCGCATCAATAATCGAGAACAGCGGCAATTATTATATCCGGATATCTGCTGCAAATGGAGGAAATAGTGCAGATTCCCAGATCAGCGTTAGCGGATTCGATTATCTCAAGTCTGACACCACTATTTCCATTGCCCAGGCCGACTCCGAAGATATCATGTATTTGAGCCTTGCTCCGGGGACAACCTTTGCAGAGGTGGCCGCCGCTATCAATGATGCCTCCGACAATCCCGGGGTAACGGCTGCCATTGTTGACACAGGCGAGGAAGAAGATCCTTACCGGTTGACACTGACATCCCAAAGCACTGGAGAAGAAAAACGGATCACCACTCAGAACCTGCCCATGATTGAAGTTACCGGTGCAAATGGAGACTCCCTCAATGCAAGTTTTACTGTAAACGGGGTTTCTTACCAGCGGCAAACCAATGAAGGGATCACGGATGTCATTTCCGGTGTGACCCTGAATTTGAAAAAGGTAGGAGAGATATCCCTTGGTATTCAAAAAAATCTGAGTTCCGTACAAGAAAATATTATCGCGCTGGTCGAGGGATTTAACGATCTGGTTAAAGAGATAAAAGACACCGGAACCTCATCTGATGAAGAAACGACTACAGATGAAACTGAAAACCCTTTATCAGATTCATACAGCATAAACCATTTATTGTATAATCTTCAATCCTATATGGGTCTTTCCGTTAATACGGGTTCACAATACAAAAGTCTTTTTGATTTAGGCTTATCCATTGAGGAAGACGGAACCCTGAGTCTTGATGAAACCATATTGGAACAGGCCATTGTATCTGATCCGGAAGGAGTCACAACTTTATTCATTGGTGATTCCGATGCAGGCATAACCGGCCTGGGAGACCTTTTAAACAGCCGGCTGTCAGACCTGGTCAGCTCCGAGGGAGTTGTGTCCACGGAAATTGATGCAGCTCAAACCAAAATGACCAAACTGGACAAAGACATTACAGATGCTACCGAGCGCCTGAACAAGAAATATACAACCATGGCCAATGAATTCGTCAGACTTGATACTTATATAAGGCAACTTCAATCCGAATCGAATTTTTTAACATCCATGATTGAGTCCTTTACCAAGTCAACAAGCAGCTAAATGTATGACAGAAGGTTGATCATTTCTCAATTTTAATGTCTTTTTTTAAAAATTAATCATGAACCGTTTCAGGAGGATTGAATGAACGCTTCTTATGCAAAGGTAAATCATTATCGAAACAATCACTATGAAGGCATGGGATCGGAACAGTTAATCCTGCTTTTATATAACGGGGCACTGACCCGTTTCCGGCTTGCCAGAGAAGGAATTGAGGAAAACAATGTCAAAAAGCTGGGAGAAAACCTGAGCAAAGCCATTGCTATTATAGCAGAACTGAATACTTCACTGGACCCGACAACCAATGATGAAAGCATTCAATTTCTAAGGGGACTGTATAGAGCCATACTAGTAGAACTCCCAAAAGCATCTGCCACAAAAGACATAACAATCATTACAAGGGCTGAAAAATATATATCCGAGCTGAAAAACATTTGGGTGAACCATGTGATGGCCGAAAAAGGGTCATCAATAAAAGACCCCCAAAAGGAAAACCAGAGATCCCATATGAGTTCATTTTCAGTATAACATCAAGGATATGATCATGACGGAAACAACAGAAGAGATAAGAAGCCTGTTCAGCCGGTTGGCTGATTTATACGACAAACACCTGGTGTCATTTAATCTTGGGAGTTTTCCGGATATTGAAACGCAGACCCTGGAGAGAAAAGAAATATTTGATACCCTGTTGAAAAAAGACGGCATTGATAATACATTGTGGCAAAGCGAATTCATGGGCTTAGTTAAAAAAAATCAAAGCCTGAGAGAAAAAGCCGAGCAGGAAAAGAAAAGCGTTCAGAAAAAAATCAAAGCCCTCTCAAAAGGAAAAGATCTCCTGTCTGCCTACCGGCCGTCAGGATATATGAAGAATTCATCAAAGGTAATGAATATAAAGGAGTAAAAAAATGCAGGCCAATAATATACCATCCAATCCCATCTCAGTTCAGGCAAACCCCCAGGTTCGCGAACTGAATAAACCTATTCCGCCGGTGCCGCCGCCTGAAAAATCACAGATCGCCAAGTCTGATGAAGACAAGGGTGTTTCTTCAGGCAAAAAGGAAAACAAAGCATCCTCTGATATGGAAGATATGAAAGATATGGTTGAATTCATAAACGACCAGATTAACAATCTCCAGACCAATATCGGATTCAGTATCAACGAAAAATATGACAACCAGATTATTGTTGAAATAAAAGACAAGAAAACCGATGAGGTTATCAAACAGATTCCGTCAGAAGAATTTTTAAAAATAAAAGAAAAGATGGAAGATCTGATAGGGATAATTTTCAGCGGAACCGCTTAAGCAATTTTTCCTTTATATCTTTTATTACAGATTCCCAGTCGCCTGGCCGGGTCTGGCGAAAAAGAGTCATGGTCGGATACCAGGGCGACTGATCTGTATTTTCCAGCCACCGCCAGTCATTGTTAAACGGCAGCAACACCCACACCTCTTTTCCCATAGCGCCTGCAAGATGGGCAACAGAAGTGTCTATGGTAATAACTAAATCCAGATTTAAAATAACCGATCCAGTGTCTGAAAAATCCAAACATGCTTCTCCGATATTCAAAAAAGAATCCTTGAGGATCAAATGATTTACATCCCCTGATCTTTCTCCCTTTTGAAGCCCTACAAACCCTATATCTTTCATCTCCAGCAAAGGTTTAAATTGTTCTAAAGGAATGGAACGGTTTCTGTCGTTCCGGTGTTTGGGTTGCCCTGCCCAAACAAGACCTGCCTTAAATACGCAAGGGGTTTCAATTTTATTTTTAAGTTCAATCCTTATATTTGGATCTGCGGTAATATAAGGGATATCTGCAGGAATGGTCTCAAGCCTTGTGTTAAAAATTTTTGGAAGGCTTAATAAAAAAACATAAAAATCAAATCCAGGATAATCCATGGGATCGTTTGAACGCTCCATCAGGACATCAATACCGGGCATATGTTTTAAAAGATTAAACAAGGGTTTTCTTGATACAAAGACTATTTTACCGCCAAGCTTTTTTACCAGGGGGATATACCTCACAAACATCAGGGTATCCCCATACCCCTGTTCATCATGGATCAAAAGCGTTTTGCCGTAAAACTGTTCTCCGGTCCACTGTTTTTTTTCAAATATAAATGCCGGGTAATTCTTGACCCAATCTGCCATCCGCGTCCGCCATTCATAGGTTTTAAATCCGTTTTCAAAATCCCCCTTTAAAAGCCGGATATTTGATACGCAATAATTGGCAGCAGCTTGATCCGGGTCCAGCTTCAACACTTTTTCATATATTTTTAAAGCAGAATCCACTTTTCCTGAATTCTCCAGAAATAAGGCAAGGTTAAAATTCGCCTCTATCGAATCGGGCATCAGTTCAATGGCTTTTTCATAATGTGAAAGGATTAGGTCTTCCCCTTGACCCAGTCTCTCAGCCATTGCAGCCAGATTGATGTGTGCAGGAACAAAATCATTATTCAATTCCAAGGCTTTTTGATAATTCAGGATTGCTTTTTCATGCTTTTCAATTCTGAAAAAATGATTTCCAAGACTGAGCCAGAGGTGGGGATCATTTTGTCCTAGATGTTGCATCCGGCTTATGGTTTTAGTATTCTCAGGTTCAAGCTGCAAAGCTGCCCAATAAGATGAAAGCGCTTCTTTCTGACTTCCTGATGCTTCCAGAACAAATCCTAAATTATAATGATATCTGCTCTCATTTTTTTTGTGTTTTATTGCAGCCAAAATCAATTCCAGCGCTTCCGGGATATTTCCGGTCTGATAAGCAATCAGGCCCAGCAGATGGAGTGCTTCCGGATGATCCGGTTTTTTTTCAAGAATGCTTCTGTATATTAATTCCGCCTCTTTGAGCCGGCCTTTTTGATGAAAGCCGATCGCCTGATCAAGATTTCCGGGATTGGTATCTGCCATTTCACCCTCTTAAAATACTGATGATTCTCTTATTCCGGATCAAGGATGTTATATTGGTGGGAATAGCGGGTATCTGAAAAAACAACCTGAACCATTTCGCTGTTTTTGACATTGATAATAATAGGACCTATCAGATTTGCCCTGATCTGTTTTTCTCCTCCCTTATCTGAAATATTGATCACCACATAGATGGCCAGGTCTTTTTCATTTACATTTTCCCATTTCCTGCTTAATTTAACGCTTTTAAGATCAATGGAATAATCCGGCATAAAAACAAAGGGGTCCATTACAACAAGGGCCAGATTCGGTTCCTCCACTGACTGAAGCCAGCAGAAAGGCTTTGTGTTGGGGTCCTCAAGCAGGGCAAATTTTGTGTATCTTTCAAACCCGGGCAGACCGTCCGGCATTGTTAATACTTTCTGCTTATCAATTTCGATTTCACCGAATTTTCTGGTAATAACTTTCAATTCATTTACTCCTTGAAAATTTTTTCTTTATTAATGCAGCGGCATCCGCAATATCACGAATATCCTTAGAGGCAGATTCAATATTTTCTTTTTGAATTTTTTCAAAAACCTCCATTCTTAAAATGGAAATGTCTTTTGGCGCTTCAACACCCAATTTTATATATCCGCCTTCAATTTCAAGAACGCTGACAACTATATTATTGCCTATCTTGATTTTTTCCCCGGGCCTTCGTGTAAGAACAAGCATATTCATCCTATTTTAGCGCAGATAATCCACTAAGCTTAAATTCAATATTTTAGATGTGGAAGCCAATGCCGCCTGGTAAGCGGTTTGGATTGCCTGGAGATCCATAACCGACTGTATGATATCAGCGTCTTCTATCATGGATTTCCGCTCGGAAAGGCTTAACCCGACCTCCTTGACGATCTCCTGCCTTGTTTCAAGACGTACATATTTCATACCGGTATTTGCAATCCTTGACGTCATGTTTTCAAAATTCAATTCTAATCTTCCTATGGTCCGCTCAATGCCGTAACGGTCATTATCTGCCAGATATGATTTTAAATCCAGCAATGTATTGAAAATACCGACATCTGCATTCCGTGTACTCATTAAAGACGTTTCAATGTCATCGGATTTATCATCAAATCCAATGATCGATCCTATACTCTGACCGGTCCCGCCCTGAGAAACAGGGGCATTGTCACCAGTTTGCCATTGCAGGTGGAATTCGTCAAGCCTTGTACCTTCTTCTTTAATTGTAAATTTCCGGGTGACTTCATCCCAGGCTGCAGAATAATTAACCTGCTTCCCATTTTCTCCGGATTCTTTTTCCAGGGCTTTTTCTATTTCCAGGGCAAGTTGTGTATAACTGGTATATACTTTTTCTTTCACAGACGCAGTAAGGCCACTGATTGTTTTTCCTTTGCTTTGTGCTACCACTTCCGTAAAATCAATTTTGTTATTGGATGCATCGATTGTGATATTTACAACATCTTGATCGCTTTCCGCAAATGATATGCTTTGGTCCTGACCCGGATCAAATCCCAGTTTACCGGCTGCACTCCGGTCTGCATTCCCGCCGGATTGCCATAAAAGGTCAAACCCTTTGATATCGGAGCTGCTGCCCTTTATCATAAACCCGTTTGAGCTGTCATAGGAAACAATATAGTCCACATTATTGGGAGATTGATCTCTCAATTCAGTCTGAATCGCTGTAGCAACATCATCGAGATCCCGGTAATCTCCGGCAGGGATCTCGATCTCCATCTCCTGGGAAACAGTTCCGTCAATGTTTGTCTCGGTAAAATCAATGGCATTATTGGTTGAATCAAATGAGATCCAGACAGGAGCCGAACCGCTGCTGCTGGAATAGGGCGTGAGGATACCGCCGCCCACATTATCTGCCGAGGTATCATATCCCATGATATCCCCAATGGATTTAGAAGAATTTATACCCGTATCCCAGAGAAGGCTGAAGCTGGTCAACGTGGTGCCGCTTGTCTGCTGAATTTCAAAAAAATTACCGGCTTCGTTATAGGCAACATCATAATAAACATAATTGCCTGATTCAAAAGATGATTTATTCAGGGCTGATTCCAGTGCTTTTTCAAGTTCCCTGACACTGGTGTAGGTTTTTATCGGGATTTGTGCCTGCAGAGTTGTTGTGACGCCGGCAGTGTTTGTCTCTTCAAAATCCAGCATATTGTTCGTATTGTCTATTAAGGCTGAATACAAGGACATGAGCATGGGTGAGGTATCTCCCGCATATGGGCCTAATCCGGCTCCTGTATCATCGGCAGATATATCATATCCGAGGGTTTCGCCCACAGACCATCTCGTGCCTGTTCCTGATGCCCAGAGGAGATTGAAATCGGTCAGGCCGGTACCCCCTGAACCTTGAATTTCAAATTGCTCCGTCACCTGGTTATACGTGACGTCATAATTTACAGACAGACCCGAACTTGCTTCCATGGCAGCTTCAACAGCAGAGGCAAAGTCTGATAAATCATTATACGTACCGGATGGTATGACAGCCTGTAATGTGGTAAATGCGCCTCCCGTAGATTCTGAAAAATCCAGGATATTATTGGATGTATCAATTGTAATCCCTGTTTTAGGGTATGTAACCGAATCATCCAGGAGATAATATCCTAGGGTCTGTGCTGCAGCCGTTGAATTGCTCCACTGGATATTGAGTTCATTTAAATTCGAGCCGTTTTCCCGGATATTGAACCGGCTGGTATCAGGGTTGTAAGATACCTCATAATCTATTGAATTACCGCTTGCCGCGCTTTCTGCTTCCATCTCGGTTTCAATGGCCTGGGCAAGACTGTCCATATCAGTATACGTGACATCGGCACCGCTTGTATTGAAATTGGCCGTCAATACAGCTGATCCTCCTGTAGAATTGATCTCTTCAAAAATAATGGTATTATTCCCGGCTGTATTAATGACAATATCGGTGATAAAAACAGCAGGCACATCTGATGTTGGCGGTGCCAGGATCATATTTTCTTCATTGAACCCGATCTCGTCAGCCAGGCCATGATCCCCTTTTTGGGGAATTATATCAAATTGAACAAAGGCATTATCATCAACCGGCTGATCAAATGCTATGCTTATATCAGCCACACCGTCTTCATTAAAATCAATATCTACGCTTTCAGATGTGCCTTCGAGTGTGGACGGCAGTATATAGCCCGGGTTGTTTTCGATTTCCCATACGCTTTGTGATTTATTCCATGTCAGTTTGAACGGTTTCCCTGTGGACGATTCAAGTGTCCCCAGGGTGAGGGCTTGTTTGTTTATCAAATTCAGGCTGATGTCATCCGGGTTGAGACCGGATGATGACCCGATATTCTTTACATAAGCGTCTCCGCCTGTCTCCCACATGAACTCTGTCCGGATATACCCGTTGTGTGAACCGTCATTTTCAATCGAATATTTCCGGGTCTCTTCATCATAGGTTACATTATAAACAACACCATACCCTTTATCTGCAGAAGCATTATTCAAGGCATTTTGCATGGCAATCTCAAGATTTGCCTTTGTATACGTGCCATCCGGAACAGTTGCCTCAATGATTTTTTCAGACGCGCTTCCATGACCGTTATCTTCTTTGAACACAATGGTATTATTGCTTGAGTTGATGTTGATAGTATCGTCCCAGAATGTTGCCTCACCATCCCTTCCCACCTGAACCGTTGAATTGCGGTCTGTGCGGATTTCAAACGGGCTATTATTCCCCTGGTAAAAAATTGATGGAGGATCATCATCTGCATTATATATCAGAGGCGGGATATCGGTTTTATTACCGCCGAAAATATAATTGCCGTTTACCTGGGTATTTCCAAGTGTAACAATCTGTCTTATGGTATTCTCGACTGTTTCAACAGCATCCAGCCGTTCATTGGCAGACATGGAATCACTTGACAAACGGATAACTTCAGCTTTAAGCGATGCAAGAAGTGTATTCACATTGTCCATGGCTGTTTCACCGCTTTCAAGCCAGGATTTGCCCATGGTAATATTCCGCTCGATCTGGTCAAAATTTCCCAAAGTATTTTTTAAAGAAAGAACCTGGGTCAATCCCAGGGGATCATCGGAAATCTCATTGATCCGCTTCTGAGTCGTGACAATCTCATTGGCGTTCTGTAAATCACTGGTAAGATTTCCAAGTCTGTAAGTTGAATTGACATATGTGGAAATACTGGGAACCCGCATTAATATTTTCTCCTGCTATCGAACCGAAATAAGTGTATTCATCATTTCATCCGCAGTGGTCAAAAGTTTGGAAGCTGCTGAAAAAGCATGCTGGTATTTCATCAGCTTTATCATTTCTTCATCAAGGGAAACGGCTGACACTGAATTCCTCTGTTCGGTTATGCTATTGACCATAATATCGGCAAATTCTTTTGAACTTTTAATATTTCGTGATGTAACCCCCATGGAACCGATCATCTGGGTGTAATATTCCTCCAGAGTTGAGGTGGTTGTACTGGATTTGGCCACGCCATCCCGCTGATATGTCCATATTTTCAAGCTTTTATCAAGGTACTGGATATTGGCCATGGCAAGGGCATTTGTATTGTCTCCCTGGTTGATCTTCCCTGTGAGACTGTCTATCTGCGCTGAATTAATCATCCGGGTGTCTGCAAGATCGCTGTCAACCTCCATTGTCATTGCATCCTCACCCTTGAAAAAGGTATTGATCCCGGCTGCGGCCATGAGCCCTGAATCTGACGCAGCAGTGTCGGAAAACGCAAAGCCTATATCATTTGCATCTCTTTTTTCAAAGTCAAACTCAACATAACCGGCGCCCTCAATTTCCTTTAAAAAATCAATCCTCATGTCTGCAACGCCGTCACCTGAAAAATCCACACCAAAACCATTGTCATCCCCGCCTTCCGGTATAATTTGCAGGGTTCCGCCGGTCGGGTCATTCAAGACACCCCAGATACCTGCACTAGAGCGCTCAAATCGAAGATCCGATGCGTTAAAATTTATAGCAGACCAGTTTTCCATGGTCATTGAAACATTTTCTTCATCAAAACCGTTGGCTCCTGAATATTGGATATTTTCCATTGTATAATATTTATCCGACGCCTCAAACTTCAACCGGTTATCCAGTGTGGCAGTAGCTTTCATCCCCTGCCCCACCCGGTTGAATTGTTCTGCAAAAGAATCAATGGTCCAATGCCAGTCTGCCATAGTTTCTCCTGTGGGCTGCCCGGCACTGTTCAGGGACAGGGGGATTCCGGTATCCCCTGTAGTAATGGTAAAAATATCTCCTGAGAGAAGTGTGCCGTCGTGAAATTTCAAATACATGCCGTCCACTTTGACCTCAACCGGGGTTTCCGGGGTATAAGGCGGGTCACTGCCTTCAATGGTGAAGGTGCCTGTTGCCACACTGTTGCTCCACTCAATCACCAGGGGGTCTTCACCGGTTCCGGGCACATGCCCGATCTTGCCTCCGGAAACAACCTTGAATTGATAAATATCATCAATACTGTTTGCACTGCCGACTACCCTGAAATCCAGGGGATCAGGATTCCCCGATGTATCTGTATTCACCATCAATACATTACCGGCAACAAGACTTCCCTTTTCAATATCAAAGGACATGGTTTCAACGCCGTTTTCCAGAATTGCAGCCCTGCCCTCATCCTCAACCGTAATAAACCCGGAAGAACCGGTCCTGATGCCGTCCTTATCCAGCCGCTCCCACATGATCGTTCCCTTGTCATCGTACAGGGATGAGGTTGAAAAATTCCTGTAGGTTTTGGAAGGGTCGGATTCCAGAAGGTCATTTTCAGGCTGATGGATTCCTCCTCCGGTTCCGGTTCTTACCTTGATGGAAGCATAACCTGAAGTTCCGTAGGAATCGGAAAAATTTTCTATTTCAATGGGGTCATCCAGTGATTTGCTTTTAATGATCGATACTGAACTTGCCGTTCTCAAAACTTCATAATCATCATAAACACCGGCTGTGGTCAAATCTGCGATAATCTGTGCCTGAAGCAGTGTGGCCATCTGGATATCCGAAGTTCCGGCCCCTGCAGTTGTAGAAAATGATATTGTATTTCCATCCAGGTCAAAGGAAATGGTCTCACCGGCAGCTGTTGAATAAGTAAACCCTGAAAACCCGCCTTCGCCTCCCAGGGTTAGAATCGAACTTCCAATGGAGGCATAACTATCGGAAAAAATTCCGCCTGACCCTGCGCCTGATACTGTCGAACGGATCGACATCCCCGGGTCCAGCATGATCGTAACCGTTCCGGTGATAACGGCTGTCTTGTTGACCGCCCCTGCAGTGGATTCATTGACCGTCACCTGGGTCCCCTGACCGGAGAAAATAATGCTGTCTGCAGAAGTCGTTGTTGCATTGTATCTTGCACTGTCATTGGCTGCTGCTGTAAAATCAAGGATGGAATCAATATTACCGGCATCCGCCGTTGTTCCGGAAAGAGCGGAAAGCTGTATGGTTGCATTGTTGCCGGTATCATTTCCGGCATTTTTTAATCTGATATCCGAACCGTCAGTGGTACGAATGATAACGGAATTGGTGGAAAGATCATTTTCAATGGTAAAGGGCTCGCCCGTAAGCGCGGATGCCAGTGCAGTACTGAACGCAAGCGACATTTGAGCCTGATCCGTGGTATCCACCCCTGCCAGATCCACTGAAACAGAGGTCGTGGATGCTGTCGCTGTACCGGACATGGAATCTATTGTAAAACTAATTGTATCTCCTTCATTAAAGTCTGAAAAAGTATCAAGTGACACCCCTGAATTATCCTGGACATCAAAATCCTGGACGCCCAATGTTTTCCCGGAACTGCTGGTAATCTTCAGACCACTGACAAAAAGGTCTTTGTCTTCATTTAACGTGTTAACCGCTTCTGCAACAGACAAAAGGGCATCTTCAAACTGTTCCTGAACAGATCCTGCAGATGAATCCCTGATAAAACTTGAATCCTGAACAAGACCATCTATATAAAATGAAAATTTAATTTCATCTCCATCCTGGGCATTTGCAATTCCGCCGGTATTAAAGGTGGCGCTGTTTTCAGACGCATAAGCAGTTACCCCCCCGACTTGATTCAAGGCTGCTGCAATGGATGCTGCCGACCGTTTTGCAGTTCCGCCAATATCTTTTATCTCAATAACCCCTGTGCCGTCAGGGCCGTTGTAAACCGTCAGGGTCTGCTCTGCTATTGCCCGGTCAAGGGTCGTGCTTACCGTGGTTGCAGCACCTGATGTGAGAACCAGGCCAAAAACCCCTGCAAGGCCGTCTCCATCAGTTTCAGTCACCTCTTTATCTCCGATCAGAGCATCATCGACAACAGTGAGTTTATAGATGGATTGAACCCCGCTGGGTGCTGTTCCCTGCCAGCCGGACAGGGCCGCTTCGGACAGGCTCATATCCATATTGATTTTTGTATACCGGGCTTCAGCATCGGTTTGATCTTCCACCCACATGGTAAAATCCTTTGAAAAATCGATTTTGTCTCCAAAGGCATAACTTGTCAGCCATCTGCTGTCATCGGTTGCATAATCTCCGATAACCGGTTCTGAAAAATATGCCAGCCCGGCACCCTGGGAATTCTGGTAATTAATGGCCCAGATCATCTCTCTGGATAATTCATTAATTTCCGAACGGTATTTGGGTATAATTACATCTCTTATTTCAAGAAGCCCGCCGACTTTACCACTTGAAATTTTATCCGAGATAGCCCTGTCAGTGCCTGAAGAGCTTTCGATGGCGACTTCATTGTCCTTGACGGACAGGGCATAAGTATCGACTCCGCTGACAATCGTAAAACTATTGGCAATATTGACGATAAGGCTGCCATCGGATTGTTCGAAACTATCAATACCGATTAATTTACCCAGTTCGTCAACCAGTCTGTTTCTTTCATCCCTCTGGTCGTTTGCCGTCCGGTTCAGTTCGGAAGAAAGGACTTCCTGATTCATAACCGCTATTTTTGATGTGAGTTCATTGATCTGTGTCACGGCTGAATTAATATCTGCATTAATATCCCGGGTCAGGTCATCCATGCTGAGTACAGCCGATTCCAGCCTGGACGCAAGCTTTTCACCGTTTTCAAAAACAACGACCCTTTCGGAAGAACCTTCGGGGTTATTGGAAAGATCCTGCCAGGAACTCCAGAATTCCGTCAACACATTGGAAATGCTGTTCTCAGAATTCTCATTAAAAAATCCTTCAAGAATTTTCATGTATGATTCCAACTCTTCAAAAGAGGCCTGGGATGACAGTTCGGTCGTCAGTCTCTGTTCAAGAAGCTGATCAACACTCTGCCGGACCTGGTATGTGTCAACCCCTGTGCCAAATAAGAACCCGCCATAAAGGGCGGGTTTCATATTTTTCTGATCAGCGGTCTGTACGCTGTAATCCGGGTTATTTACGTTGGCAATATTATGCCCTGTGACATTCAATCCATACTGTTGGGCTGCAATTGCCGTTTTTGCAATGCTGAGCGTAGAGGAAATTCCTGCCATGATTTACACCTCTGCATGGATAAGACGCTGTTTTCCGCCATTATTTAATATTGATCCGGAAGGGTTGTACCCGCTCTTATCTTTACCATCCCATAAAGTAGAAAAAATCCCGTCGATTATGGTCAGGTGTTCATTGATGAAATGTTTATTTTCAGATGCCCTCAGACTAATCTCTTTTTTACATGTATTAATGGAAAAAACCGTCTTTTTTAATTCCCCTTTTTTTTCCGGTGAAACAGCCAGGTGTTTAACCATGGAAAGAAGATCAAGTGATCCAAAAGCCGTGTTCAGGTTGGAATACGTATCGCCAAAAAGACGGATGATATTCTGCCTTATATACTCAATGCGTAATATCAGTGATTTTTTTTTGGATATTGTAACCCATAGGGAACTGACGTCCATGGAAACCACATGGTTTTTTTCCTCTTCAAGGATGCTTTGCAGTTCTTGATACAAAGCAAGCTTCTGCTGAAGCAGGGGTTCGATCCTATCGGCAATTTTTTCCATGTTGTTTCTCCTTTTACCATTATCGGTATCTTTCTGTTCAAATTGAATATTGAATCTTGAACATGTAAAAAGGAATTATTTTCCTCTTTTTTAACAATATCCATCTTTAAACAGATAGAAGAGCAACATTTATGCCATGGAAAAAATAGAGACTTGATTCAACCGGGTTATAAAGATTTTTTTAATTCCTGATACAAAAATTCCTTGATCCCGATGGATTGGTTTTTTCTTGATATTTCTTCGGAAAGATACTGGTCATACATGGATTTATAGATACCGGTACTGTTGGACTCTTTAAAAAGCGCATCACCAGGTAATGATTCCCGCATGCTTTTGATCATACTATTTAAAATAATGGCTTCAAATCCTTCGCAGGCCTTTTTTAATTCTTTTTCCTTAAACGCTTGTTCTGCATGATCTTTGCCCTGCTTTTTTATCCTGGAAAGATTTGCAGCAGCAAGATTCTGGTTAATTATATCAATGTCCATCCGGCCTCTTCCTTAAACCTTATATAATGATGAGTTCAGCCTGAAGGGCTCCTGCAGCCTTGATACTCTGCAGAATGCTGATCAGATCTCGGGGTTTTACGCCAAGGGAATTCAAACCCCGGACAAGCTCTCCAATGGTGGAGGTTCCGGGCAGGTCCATGACACTCTCCTTTTTTTCAGGAGCTCCCGTAATGCTTACGGAAAGATCTCCGTGGGCAATGGCAACATTTGATATGGTGACATCACTTCCGAAAACCACTGTCCCTGTTTTTTCATTGATGATCACTTTTGCAACCGTATCCGGGACTACAGTAAGGGTTTCGATATCTGCAATAAACTCAGCCACATTTTTCTGCCACATCTTTTCCGGTACATCGAGGTTCAATGTGCCGGCATCAATGACATTGGCCACTCCTTCCCCAATGGATGCATTAATGGTGTCGGCCATTCTGCCGGCTGTTGTAAAATCCGGTTGAAACAATGACAGGGTAAGGGTTTTCTTTCCATCCAGCTTAAAGGGAATCTCCTGCTCAACCGAAGCACCATTGGTGATCTGCGCCACTTGAAGGTGGCTGTTTCTGTCACCGGCTCCGGACGGAATGGCAAGCGTTACAGGACCCTGGGCAATAGCATACACCTCACCGTTCACTCCTTTCAAAGGGGTGACCAGCAAAGTTCCGCCCTTGAGACTTTTGGCATCTCCAAGAGAGGAAGCCGTAACATCGATCTTGTCACCGATTCTGGCAAAGGGAGGGATATTTGCCGTAACCATGACTGCAGCAACGTTTTTGACCTTTAATTGACTGCTGTCAACAAAGACATTCATCTTCTCCATCATATTGGCCAGGGCTTGTTTTGTAAAACCGACCCCTTCCTTGTCCCCTGTGCCGTTCAACCCGACCACCAGACCATATCCGATGAGCTGGTTTTCCCGAATCCCTTTTATGGCGGCAAGGTCTTTAATCCTTGCTGCATGAACATCTGACAAAAAACCGCATCCAGCCAGAATTATAAAAAGCATGACATGAAAAACCCGTTTCATTGACATAATGGAATCCTTTCTACCAGGGCCAGATATTTTCTAATATCCGGGTTCCCCAACCTGGTTTTTGTTTGTCCGCCAGGGCGCCTTTGCCGTAATATTCAATGTTTGAGTCAGCCAGGTAGGTTGATTTTACCCTGTTAGCGGCAGAAATATCCTTGGGTCTGATAATTCCGGATACCGTTATATACTGGACCTCATTATTGACCTTCATGGCCCTTTTGCCGAAAACATTTAAATTTCCGTTGGGCAGGACTTCGGTGACCCGGGCCGCGATGGAAGCGGTAACCTGTCCGGAACGGTCACTTTTGGCTTCTCCTGTAAATGTACTTGAAAAATCCGTTCCTACCATTTCCGTAAGATCGGCAGGGGGATTGATGATTTTACCCGTCAGCCCGTTCAATGTCGGCATACCGATCCCCATTTTGGTTTTTCTTGCACTCTCAGTGTTGACATCCATACTGGATGTTGAATTTTCAATAATATCGACAATCACTGTATCACCAACACGAGCAGCCTTGGAATCTGCAAACAGGGATGCACCTTTATTGACCCACAAAGAGCCTTCCGAAGGCATAGGTGAAGAAAATTCCGGGACAAGAGCCGGTTCAGTGGAAACTCCTTCAGGAATAACCAGTCCTGTAGGATTTGTTCCCGATCCCTGGCATCCTGAAAAACAGGAACAGAAAACAAACAGTATGAAAAGGCAATGGGGTATTATCTTGTGTTTCATCATTTTAATATATGACCTCCACTTTTGATTTTTCTTTTACAATTCCCTTGATGATCTTTCCGGAATTCAGATTTTCAACTTTGATGATATCATTTTCAAATCCGTCTTCCCGGCAGACCCCTGTTGTAACAATCAAAAGAGACTCATTGCGGGCAAAAAGACTTACAATATCCCCTTTTTGAATCAAAGGGAGCGATGCCGTGAGCTTTGAAGTTATACATTCATCCTTCCGGATTTGGGATACAAGTTGTTTGCCCTCAATGGCTTCAAATGATTTGATATAATCATGGCCGATCTCAAAAATGTTTTTCTTTTGTGCATATACCTTTTCCCTTGAGAGGATCTCTCCCTTTTCATAGGAAGATTTTGCAAGCAGCACTGTCTCATAAAGGGCGACAAGGCCTGAAACACTGACCCTGTCCGTTTTTTTCCCATCAATGACAATATCCACAAAAAGTGATAATTTTCCATTTTTATCAACCATCTCCTCTGTATCGGAAAAAAGCTTTGTCTTTCCCGGCGGATAGGGTTCAAGCCCTTTCACCTGAAAGGTGATGAGTTGATATTCCCTGTTTTTAAAAATGCCGGAGAGGCGATTCTCCACATATTCACGGATATCCTGAACAGATGTTTCCCGGCTCAGTCTTTTCACATATACACGTTCGGGACAGGTGATGAGGATATCTTTTGGAAGAAATCGCCGGCCATGAATTGCGGACAGGATTTTTCTTTTATCAATGGACCTGATCTTATCCGGTTTTGGAGACGTTCCAAGATCGATTTTTTCAATCGCTTCCTTTAAAAATCCATGGGCACTGATATCTGCAATATCGCCAAGAAAAATATGATCCCATTGAACCATGCTGTTCTCTTTTATGGTAATCACTATCCTGTTCCCGCCCTTGTCACCGTCCTCTGCCAAGAGGTCTCCCTGATAAAAAAACAGAACGGCAGTGATGAAAAGACTGAAAACCATATTAAAATTAAGAAAACGCATATTTACTACCGTTTCAATCCTGTAGCAGTGCTTAGCATGGAATCGGCGGTCTGAATTGATTTTGAATTTGCCTCATAGGTTCTCTGCCCGGAAATCATGGCCACCATTTCTTCAACCACGCTGACATTGGACCCTTCAAGATAATTATTCACTACGGTTCCCAGCCCATCCTGGCCCGGTGTCCCTTCGGTTGCCGGGCCCGAGCCTTCCGTCGGTCTTAAAAGATTGTTGCCCACGGCAAAAAGACCGGAAGGATTGACAAAGCTGCTTATCAATACATTGGCCGTGGCAAGGATGGTATTACTGGCTCCGTTGGCCGTCAGGGTGCCGTTATCCTGGAGGGTGACGGTTACGGTTTCGGCGGGCAGAGATATTTCCGGTTGCAGCCGGTCACCGGACGGAGTGGTCAAAAATCCTTCGCTGTCCAGGGTAAAATTCCCTGCCCTGGTATACAGGTCCTCATCACCGTGTCTGACCTTGAAAAAACCATTGCCCTGGATGGCCATATCCAGTTGATTATCGGTCTGGATATAATCTCCTTGTGTAAACAATTTCTGTATGCCGGAGGGTTTTACCCCCATACCGATCTGAATCCCGGAAGGGACCTGGCCACCCCCCGGAGTTGTCTGACCGGCGACCTGCATGGTTCTGTACATGAGGTCTTCAAAATTGGCCCTGGATTTTTTAAACCCAGTGGTGCTGGAATTGGCAAGGTTGTTGGCAACAACGTCGGTCTGCATCTGCTGGGCATTCATCCCTGTTGCAGCCGACCAGAGTGATCGTATCATAGTCTTTCTCCTGTTTTATCTGAGTTTGCCCACATCATTGATAGCTTTATTATCGATTTCATCAAAGGTCATGATGGATTTTGAAAATGTTTCAAACATCCTGTTGTAATCGATCATACGAACCATTTCATCCACAACCTGGATATTTGAACTTTCAAGTGCCCTTTGCTGAACAACCGCATCCTCCACCCGGATCTCATCCAAGGTCCGGCCCTTATAGGAAAGAAGGTTTTCTGCCTCTCTTTCAAGTTTTCTCAAATCATTGAAGGTCACGACATCCAGTGTATCGATCACTTCACCGGCAATCATGATTTCACCCCCCTGGTTAATCGACAGGGTTTGTTCCATATCCTCTCCGGCGATGACAATGGCTCCTCCCTGGCCCAATACCGGGTTTCCGTTCTGATCCACCAGGGCGCCATTGATATCCAGAGAAAAATTACCGTTACGCGTATACCTGATCCCGTCCCGGGTGTCGATCTTAAAAAAACCCGGACCTGACAAAGCAACATCCAGGGCATTTCCGGTTGTCTGAAGAGTCCCCTGGGAATAGTCCTTATTGATCTGGGCCTTGAATTTATCATCAAAACTGATGGTATCTTTTTTAAATCCAATGGTTTCTGCATTGGCCAGGTTGTTTGATACGGATTCAAGCTTTCTTTCCTGTCTCAACCCGCCCTGGACAGGCCGTGTCACTTCAAGAAGCATTGTGATACCTCTCCTTAAAAAAAATAAAATACCTTCATAAACATCATTTAAATAAAAGATCCTGCAATATGGATGCCATTAGGCTGAAGGCATTACCATGGAAAACATCAAGCATCCTTTGGCATATGCCCTAAAGCACTGAACCCAGTACGACAGAGCATAAAACCGATTATTTTTAAAAAAAACGGTAAGACAACAAAGCAGGACCTGAAATCATTTATCCTGCCAAAACTTCAACAGGTATGCAGAATAATAATTGACAGGGCATAGAAAAATTTTCCTATCTTGATGCCTCCTCCCTGCTTGAAAAAAATACTTGCATAAAACCTGCTTTAACGTTAAACACAACATTTACTTCCTGGAAAGAAAAAACCGGGAAAAAAACAATTAAAAGATAATTTGGAAATATATATGACATCAGAGAATACTGGCCGGGATCAGGATCAAAAAGGCATAGCCGGCCATATCGATTATTTTTGCCCTTTTTGCGGGATGAAGCTTTTCAGGGGAAGGGTCTCCACACTCAAAATGGTATGTTCAGGCTGTAACAAACTTGTCCTGATAACAGATACTGACAATAAATATATTTCATTAAAAGAAGAGCCGGGCGATTATTAAGCCTCTTTTCTTTCCCAAAGAAAAACCAGTATTGAAAACCTGTTTTCTATTTCTGCCGGCGTTTTGAATTCATGGAATAAACAAAAGCCAGGAGTTCTGCAACAGTCACATAAATTTCCGAAGGAATTTCCTGATTGATATCAAGGGATGAAAGTATTTCAATCAGGTCAGGGTCATCTTTTATGGGGATATCATGTTTTTTCGCAAGTTCGATAATCTTTTTTGCGACCTTACCCTTTCCCTTGGCGGTAACCTTGGGGGCATCATCTTTTTCCCGGTCATATTTGAGCGCAACTGCCTTCCGGATATTTTTTTTCCCCATTTTTTCAGATCACTATATTTAACACACGGTCAGTACCGGATTTTAACAGTGTCTCAATAAAATCATGAGGTTGAATCCTGGTTTGATCTGCTGAAGCGCATTCGATCTCATGGACATGATAATCAATACTCTCAAGCCTTTCTTTCAATTCAGGCATCATTGACTGGACATATTGACGGGTTTCTTCATTTTCTAAAATAAAACGGCCGGATATCTCCTTTTTCAGAATTGAAAAATCCGCCCGTAAGGAGCCCAAAAGGCTCATATCCATCAAGAAAGCAATCTGGATGAGCTTGTCCGAAGAATTATCGTCAGCCTTTTTTTTCCCCCCTAAATCAATAAAAAGCTGGCCAAACCTGAAGGCATTTTCACTTAAAACAGGAAAAGGCAGAAGGAACTTCCCTGATTCAGAACTCTGATGGTTTAAAAGCTGTAAATTCTCCAGGGTTTCAGAAAGTGATGCTATATCTGAATTTACCGGATGATCCGGCCCGGACATATATAATTCCTTTTGAATCAAGGCTTTTAAATCTTTGGTGAACAGAAGAGACGGATTCAGCTTATTATCCGGTAAAGAATGATTTTCCTGAAGCAGGTTTGATAGTTTGTTCTCCCAGGTCATACCGATTTTTTCGATCAGTGCCGGTAAAAAAGCCTTATCTGTTTTACCGGATTTCAAAGCCATGTCATAAAGCAGGTCTTTCATATAGGGGATATTGATACGGGTGATATCCATGATGGATTCTTTTCCTGAGAAAAACCGGATCAGGGATGAAATCTGTGGCAGGGTCACGTTTCGGACCGGGCCGATAAATTTCAAATGGACAGCCTCTTTTTCCTCAAGGACCTTAAGCTGAATTTCTTCCCCGGGTTTTAGCAACATGCCTGTTTTTGCAGTGACCATCCGGTTGTTGATCAAGAGACGGGCATGGCCTTGAGGCAGGAGGTCCAGGACTTTTGCATGAACTATCTGATCCTTGACAAATAGGGGGATTGTATTTTTTTCCCCTCCTTCCCCCCTGTTGATGACAACCTCTGAAGAGGAGACATGAATTCCTGAAATCATCTGCTGTTTTTTTCCATTTCCAGAAATTTTTTCTTCAGATCCACTACCAACTGAACCTCGCCTTTAGGTATGGATAGTCTCTGGGCAATGGTATCGATATCATATTTCCGATTATACATATTAAGGATCTGATCCTGGTGGTTTGCCGCGTTGCCTGTAGGAATATCCAAGGCTTCCTCCCTTGGCAGGGCAGCAAAAATCCTGCCTGATTCAGCTTGTCGTTCTTCAATTTTTTTCTGCATGGCATCGGCTCGTGACAACAAAAGATTAATATTGATGATCCTGGAATCCAATGCATCATTCAAACCTTTAAGAAGCCTTTTTTTATCTTTTATCTGTTCCTCGAACTGGATGGCCGCATCCCTGGAATCCCTTACCAGGGGTTCCAGCATGTCTATGATATCCGATGCCGTGTCCCGGACCGGATCATTTTCTTTCTCCCCTTCACTATCAACGGACTGAGGTACGGGTCTAATGCGCAATTGGTTCATCTTCCGAATAATGGCAAAAACAAATAAGACTAAAAAAAAATTGATAAAAAAAAGAACCATCATCCAGAATTCGACTGAAAATATCCTGATCATATCATTGTATCCAGAAGTTTTCCTGTTGCATCAGGGTCCTGTTCCAGCTCCTCCTGTCTTTTTCTTTTTCTTTTCTCTTCTTCTTTTTGTTCTATTGTCAGTTCATCTTTTTCTTTTTTAAATTTCAATTTCTCAGATTCTTCAAATTCCTGTACAGTTGAATTCTTGACTATCTCACCGGCTTCCCGCAATGCTGCAGCCTGTTCCGGTGAGGGTTTGGGTGCGGCAGTCTGATGGGCTAATTCCTGGGCGACCCCGGACTGCTGAATAACGACATTATGTCCGGATATAGCTGTCATCTTACCCTCCCTTCAGCTTGTCTTGAAAGATATAAAACTGACCCGGCTGATAAAATTTGCAGGCAGTGCTTTTTTCAAGGTTGTTTCAACCACGGACAGAATTCCTTCTTCCGTGATATTCTCTTTCTGCTCAACCACCTGGCTTTTAATTGAATTGTAAATCAGATCCCGGAAATAAGCCGGATTATCCTGAATCTCCTGAAAAGCTTTTTGATCCGCATAATCAATTGAGATATCGGTTGTGATATAAGCTATATTTTTTGAAATATCAGGTGCCAATATGACAAAATCCTTCAAGACCATATTACCTGGTTTTTTATTTTCCGCCGGTTGCTTGACAGGGGCTTCAACGGTTTCAATTTCGACTTCTCTGTGTGTGTCTGCCACAGGTTTCTCCGGAACAGCCACCGGCTTTTCCGGGGCATTCACGAGTTCCGGTGCTTTCCGGCTGTCTGAAAAATAAAAAAAATAAGCAAGCGGTACGGTTATCCCGATAATGACAAGGAAAGACACAAGCGCAAGAGCCGGTTTTTTCTTATACCAGGCAGGCCCTGCTTTTTTCTTTTTTTTCTTTGGTTTTACAAGAACCTCATCGTCTCCCTGAAGGACTACCTTATCTTCATTGTCTTCCTCATCCTCTGTTTCTTCCTCTTCCCCTTCTTCTTCTTCCTCTGTTTCTTCAGATGCCTGATTTTCAGGACCGGTGTCATCCAGGTCATCATCAGGGACAGTGTCCAGGCCTTTATCCAGGATATCGCCCAGGACATCTTCATCCTCCTGGTCCGCAGCCATTAAAAGAGTGTCAATATCATCCTGGGAAATGAGGATATCATCTTCAGCCGCCTCTTCATCCCCAGACTCTGTCAGAAGGGCATCAATATCTTCCTGGGTAACATCTTCTCTCTCATCATTTAATTCAAAAGCATCAACATCGGAAACAGGCTTCAGGAAATCTTCCACATCATCCGCAGATGTATCAGCCGGCTTTTGAAATGCGTCCTGTTCAGGGATTTGTCTGGATTTCAATGCCGCAGGAGGGTCTTCATCCAGGATAACAGGATCTGAGGCAGAAGCTGAGGCAGGCCCTGTGTTAAAATTTTTGATGAGTTCATCAAGGGTGACCTGGGAAATGAGACAGTCTGTAACGTCTGAAGCTTCAGATTCCTTAATGACAAAATCATCTGATCTTTTCCTGCTTTCTTTTACAGGCATTGAAATTTCTTCAATCTTTTCATTTTTAAGGATATCATTATCTTCAAAATTCAGGCTGCTGTCTATCTTATCCTCCGGGGGGCTTTCCTTTTCAGGCTTGGAATCTCCGGCACCCACCAGGGCTTTGATATCGTCTTTTGAAAACTCTTCAAAGGCTTCATCCGTATCAAGAGCCGGAACCATCTTTTCATCTGATCCGGAATTTGAATTCATGAGCCGGTCTATATCATCCTGGGACAGCTCCCCGAAATCTTCCTCGTCAAGAGCAGACCCGGAACCTTTTTGAGGAGCCGGTTCTGTTTTGGTTGCCATATTTGAATTCATCAACTGATCAATATCATCCTGGGAGATAAGCTCCATTTCTTCATCATCCGTATCGGCCATACCCGGTTTATCCAATTTGTCGAGTATATCTGTTTCATCTGATGAATCACCCTGGGCTGATAAATTTGAATTCATGAGATTATCAATATCATCCTGGGAAAGTTCCCCCAATTCGCCAGCCAGGTCATCCTCTTCGGCAAATTTATCTTCTGCTTCTTCAATGCTTGAGGATTCCAGAAGCTTATCAATATCACTCTGGGATATTAAACTGTCTTCTTCTATTATCGGGTCGGCCATCTTTTCACCTCTCTATTTGAAATAATCCTGAAGCCTGGCTTTCAGTTTGAGAAGAACCGCTGTATGAATCTGGCAGATACGCGATTCCGTTAATGAAAGCACTTCGCCGATCTCTTTTAATGTCAATTCATCATAATAATAAAGGGAAACCACCATCTGCTCTTTCTCGGTCAATGTTTTAATGGTCTGTACAATTGTATGTTTGATTTCCTCTCTATCAAAAGAATCGGCCGGGTTATCCTCTTCCTTAATGCCGGATTGAAATCTTGTTTTTGAACTGGTGTCGTTCTGTTTTGTTTTGATAAACTCATCCAGGCTTAATATAGAGGCGCCGTGAATATTAGTGAGCATATCATGATAGGTTTCAAGTGATACATTGAGTTCCCGGCAGATTTCTTCATCTGTGGCAGATGACCTTTTCTGTTCTTCAACGGCTTTGACGGCTTTTGTAATATCCTGAATTTTTTTTCGCATGGATCTTGAATAGGTATCCATACTGCGGAGTTCATCCAGGATTGCGCCTTTGATCCGGTATTGGGCATAGGTTTTCAGACTGACATGTTTGGAAGGATCAAATTTATCCACAGCATCGATAAGACCAAGTGATCCTGCAGACACAAGCTCATCAAAAAAAACGCTGGAAGGCAGCCGCATGGCAAACCTTGCTGCGATATGCTTTACAAGATAGGCAAACTCGATAATACTTTTTTCCCGCCATGCGTCTTTATCGGTTTTATTTTCCATATATTTTTTTTTCATTTAACGCCGGCGTGCCCCTGTCAGGTTGTGGTTTGAAATACTTTACTCATAAAAAACGTCAGGTTTCCGTTTGAATTGTTTTTTATGGGTCGTTTTCCCAGGATGGCTGCAATTTCGTTTATGGCTTGTGCCGATACTGAATCAGGAAAATTATCCAGAACCAGCCCTCTTTTCTGAACCGCCTGTTGCAACTGCCTGTCAAACGGGATGTAACCCACATATTCCAGTACGACATTTTTTAAAAATTTATCCAGCGCCCCGCTTAAGGATGCATATACTCTTTTGGCATCTGCCTCCGAATCGACCATGTTGACGATCAGTTTGAAATACATAGTCCCGTATTCCCGGGACATGACCTTCATCATAGCATAGGCATCCGTGATGGACGTGGGCTCGCTTGTGGCAATCACGACACATTCATCACAGGCAGAATTAAAATATAATACATTGGAGGATATACCGGCACCGGTATCAACAAAGATGATATCTGCCTGGTCCGACAGGGTTTCAAACTCTGTCAGAAGATTGAGCTTCTCGCCTTCACCCAGCCGGGTCAGATCCGAGAACCCTGAGCCGCCGGGAAGAATCCTGACTCCATGTTTCGATTGAACCATAACCTCTTTCAAAGTTTTTTCCGAACTGATCACATGCCGGATATTAAATTCAGGTCTTAAATTAAAGATAATGTCTATGTTGGCAAGCCCGACATCGGCATCAATAATAATCACCCGCTTCCCCATACGGCTTAAGGAAACCGCTGCATTGGCGACAATATTGGTTTTACCGACTCCACCCTTGCCGCTGGTGACGGCAATTACCCTTGGAAGGCAGGCGTTACCGGTTGATCCTGCTGCATTTCGCATTGAAAGCGCCTGATCCTTTACAACTCTTTGAAGTCCTTTTGCCTGGTTCAACTTAATGTATCTCCTTTGATCCCTTTCCAAGAATAATTTTCAACAGTTCTTGTTTATCGGGAACAATCAAATCTTCAGGGACCTTCTGCCCGTTTGCAATCAAGGAAACAGGCAATTTAAAATCACTGATCTGATCCAGAATTTTTCCACACCTTCTTGTTTCATCTATTTTTGTAAAAATAACCGAGTCCGGACCAAATACTGAAAAAGCGAAGGCTGCTTCCTGCATAATAATCGATTCAGATGTAACACTCAAGACCAAATGAGCAGAAATTCTGAAATCCGTCTTGATCAGTTGCAGAATTTCATCAATCCTCTGCTTGTCAAAATGACTGTGCCCGGCCGTATCAATGAGGACCATATCCATGGATTTCATTCTATCAAGGGTGCATAAAAGATCCTGGGCACTGAATGCCGGTACACATAAAAGCCCCATAATGGACGCATAGGCTTTGAGCTGTTCAAAAGCGCCCACCCGGTAGTTGTCTATGGAAATCAGGGCCACCTTCATTTTTCTCTGAAAGGTCAGCATGGCGGCAAGTTTGGCAATGGTTGTAGTTTTCCCCACTCCTGTGGGGCCGACAAATGCCGCTACATGGGGAACCCCGGATGTATTGTCCCTGGAAAAATAATCCCTTGTTGCAATCCGGTTCAGACATTCTTTCATTACATATTTTTTCAGGGATTTTACCTTTTCCTGCTGATCGGCAATATTGTCCATGGAAGCACTGGCTTTCTGAATGATGATGCTTGCAAGCGCTTCACTGACTCCGGACCTTAAAAGGGATGCAAGAACGCCTACGGATTCAAAATGATTGCAAACCATATCGTGCATTCCATTTCCAAATCCGGCAATGGAAATCATATCTTTTATCTGTGCGATATCTTCCTGAATGGTATCGATCGGATTCTCTTTATCTTTTTTTATATCCATTGGCTGGGGGGGGAGGACCGCCGCCTCCACTTCAAACATCTCCTTTGCATAGGGATCGCTTGGTTTTCGCTTTATTTTCCGTGTACTCAGAATCATGGCATCTGACCCGAGTTCTTCTTTAATGGTAGCAATCGCTTGTTGAATATTCTCGGCTTTATAAACTTTCCTATTCATTTTTCAGACTCACCTTTCCAGTTGCCTGCAAATTAATACCATCCACTATTTCTGCATGAGATATTACAAAAACTGCGGGTAAAGAAGACTCAATAAGTTTTCTGACATGCCTTCTCAGGCTTGGCGTCGTCATCAGAACCGGCTGAGTATTGGATGTCATCTGCTGTTCCACTTCCTTTGCCACCGCCTTTACAATCTCTTCCGCCAGTCTCGGGTCTAGAGCGAGATATGCCCCATGATCCGTATGTTTAACATTTTTCGATAAAATTTCTTCCAGTGTCCTGTCAAAGGTGATCACATACAAGGTCTTGCCTTCCTGGAGATATGGGGCAACCATCCCTTTTGCAACCCGCTGTCTGACATATTCGGTTAAAAGGTCAGGATCTTTTCCAACAGGTGCAAAATCGGCAAGGGTTTCTACAATGCTCAGGATATCTCTGATGGAAACCCTTTCCCTCAGAAGATTCTGAAGTACCTTTTGAACCACTCCAAGGCTTAAAACGCCGGGGATCAGCTCTTCCACTGCCTTAGGGCTTGTTTTGGCCAGATTATCCATCAGATGCTGAACATCCTGTCGCCCCAGAAGACTATAGGCATTATTTCTCACTATTTCAGTCAGATGAGTGGCAATAACCGTTGAATTGTCCACCACCGTATACCCTGCAAACCTGGCCTCCTCCTCACGCTCCTGGGGAATCCATTTTGCCGGAAGCTGGAAGGCAGGCTCAACCGTATCTATCCCGTCAATTTCCTCAGCCGTCCCCCCTGGATCCATGGCCAGATAATGATTGACCATAAGTTCTGTTGATGCAGTTTCAACACCTTTTATCAACAGGCGGTATTGGGCCGGGTTCAGGTTGAGATTATCCCGGATATGAATAGGAGGCACGATGATTCCCAGTTCCGAGGCAAACTGTCTTCTGATGGCCCGGATTCTTCCCAGGAGAGTTCCATCCTGCTGCTTATCCACAAGAGGAATCAGACCATATCCGACCTCCAGCTCTATGGTATCCAGATTCAGGAGGTGGTCAACGTCTTCGGGTATGCCTGCTGCCTCTTCTTCTTTCTCTGATTTTGCGCCTGCCCTTTTTTCCTCCTTGGCTATTTCATCTTCCTTCAGGAAATACCAGGCAATTGTCCCTAAAACCAGGCCCATTGTCATAAACGGGATGGTGGGCAGCCCCGGTATCAACCCCATGCAGAAGACAATGACCGATCCGATAAAAACCGGTGTTGAGCTTGAAAAAAGGTGTTTGGCAAATTCTGCACCCATTTTCATCTCAGAGCCTGATCTTGAAACCAGAAGACCTGCTGCGGCTGAGATCAAAAGAGCAGGGATCTGTGAGACCAGCCCGTCTCCGACAGTCAGAAGTGTATAATTGGTAAGGGCATCCATCATTTCCATGCCTTGCTGGAGTACACCGATAATAAATCCTCCCACAATATTGATGATGGTGATGACGATACCGGCAATGGCATCTCCCCGGACAAATTTCGAGGCCCCATCCATGGCACCATGGAACTCGGCTTCCCTTGCAATGGCTTTTCGCCTTTCCCTGGCTTCGATTTCATCAATCATGCCGGCATTCAGGTCTGCATCAATGGCCATCTGTTTTCCAGGCATGGCATCCAGGGTAAATCTGGCAGCAACTTCAGCAATTCTGCCCGCACCTTTTGTAATAACCAGAAAATTAATCAAAACCAGGATGACAAAAACAACAAGTCCCACAACATAATTCCCGCCCACTACAAAACTTCCAAAGGATTTGATGATCGCACCGGCAGCCAAAGGGCCTTCACTGCCGTGTAAAAGAATCAGGCGGGTGGATGCCACATTCAAGGAAAGCCTGAACAGGGTCAATACCAGCAGAAGTGACGGGAAAATGGCAAATTCCAATGGAGCCGTTGTATACATGGTTGTAATCAGTACCACAATAGCTAAAGAAATATTCAACGCCAGAAAAAAATCAAGAATGATCGGGTGCAGGGGCAGGATCATGGCCATTAAAATCCCTATAAAGGCGACCACCATCAGGATATCTGATGATTCTCTCTTTATACCTGCAAGAATCCCGGCTATGTTCGTTGCCATTTACACTCCATATGTTTCAATAAACATTTTGACGCATACCGCCAAATTCCTGTCGCACATTTATAACTTTTTTCCCTTTAATTTGTATACATAAGCCAGTAATTCCGCAACAGCCTGGTATAATTCCGTCGGGACTTCACTGCCTATGTCTACACTCTTATACAAATTCCGGGCCAATTGTTTATCTTCCACCAGGGGAACATTATTTTCCCTTGCAATTCTCCTGATATTCTCGGCAACCGGGCCAGCTCCTTTTGCAAGGACTTTTGGAGCATCCATGGTCTTACCGTCATATTTCAAAGCAACGGCCAGACGGGTCGGGTTTGTCACCACCACATCCGCATGGGGAACATCCGCCATCATTCTTTTCCTGGCAGCCTGGTGCTGGAGTTGTCTGATCCTGGATTTTACCAGAGGATCACCCTCGGTCTGTTTCATTTCATCTTTGACTTCTTTTTTGGTCATTTTCTGGTCTTCCAAGAATTTCCATTTCTGATAGGCGTAATCCAGAACTGCCACCACAAACATGATCAGGCAAACCTTGACAAAAATCCAGAAAGAAACTTTCAGCATATACAAAAGAATATATCCCACACTGGTGTCGTATAAAAATGGGGTCTGTGAAAGTTCCGTCTTAATCGAATGATAAGCAACCATAGAGATAACGCTAACTTTTATCAGGGTTTTTAAAAATTCTACAATAGCCCTGGATGTGAATTTCTGTTTAAACCCGTTGATGGGGTCAAGCCGGGAAAATTTAGGTTCCAGGGATTGCCAGGACACGGAAAATCCTACCTGTGCAAAATTCGAGATCAAAGCAAATAAAACAATGACCGACATGACAGGGATACAGAGGATGATGATTTTTTGAGTATGATAGGCAAGAAGATTGATAATTTCAAGATGGGTTAAAACAGGGATTTTATCAAATTTGAAATTATGCTGAAAAACAACTACAAGATTGTTATAGATATAAGAAGCTGAAAAATATAAAGCAATGACCCCTGTCAGAAGGACAAATACGGATGGAATTTCAATGCTCTTGGCTACCTGCCCTTCTTCACGGGATTTTAAAAGCTTCCGCGACGATGCATCTTCGGTTTTCTCTCCGCCGCTTTCCGAATCTTCAGCCATTTTCCCTTACCCCCCGCCCATATAAAAAAGAAAATACATCAACAATTCCCTGAATTCGGATACATAGGTCCGGGTCATGATGACGATGATCTGAAGAACAAACCCGAAAAGAACAAGCCCTGAAATAATCTGCAAGGGAAAGGCCACAATCATGACGTTCATCTGGGGAGAAAATTTTGCTACAAGGCCAAAAGCCACGCTGACGAATGTCAGGGAAACAATGACCGGTGCACCGATTTTTACGGATAATAAAAAGAGCTGGGCACCGATCCCGATAACCTTGGCAAAGATAGCCTCATGCATCATGAAAAATCCCACGGGAACCAGTTTAAAACTGTCAACAGCAGCCAGGAACATGATATGATGACCATTCAAAAGCAGAAAAACAACCATACAGACCCAGTATCCAAGCTGATCCATGATGGATACATTGGCCCCGGTCTGGGGATCAACTACATTGATCATGGCATACCCCATCTGGAACCCTACGATCTGTCCTGCAAGCTGTACAGAGGCAAAAAACATCCTCATGCAAAGCCCGAGCGTAACTCCGATCAAAGCTTCAGCCAGGATCAAAAGCCCTGTGGATACGACAGTCATGGGGAATCTTGATAAATCAATGTCTACAACCGAATACAAAAGAAGGGAAACCACAAGGGCAAATCCCATTTTCAGCCTGTCCGGGAAAACCGTTGATGAAAAAACAGGAAGCATAAAAAGAAACATGCTGATTCTCAAAAGAACCAGCATATATGCCCTGAATTGATTTTGGTCTATGACATTGAGAATATCCATCTTTAAAGCACCCTTACCTGATGTATATGGGTATATTTTCAATCACATGAACGGTAAAAGTAGTGATTTTTTCCAGCATCCAGGGGGCGGCAAACAGAAGCCCTAAGAAAACCGCCAGAATTTTAGGAACAAAGGTAAGGGTCATCTCCTGGATCTGGGTAACCGCCTGGAAAACACTGACAATCAATCCTACTGCAAGTCCGAGACCCAGCATGGGCAGGGAAAGATAAATCGTGAGGACAATGGCCTCTTTTGCAAATTCAACCACAAATTCCGGAGTCATGGTTATACACCGAAACTTTTCAAAAGGGACCCGCAAATCAAATGCCATCCATCCACCAGGACAAAAAGCATGAGCTTGAAAGGCAATGAAATCATAACCGGCGGAAGCATCATCATACCCATGGCCAGAAGTACGGAAGCGACCACCATGTCAATCACAAGAAAGGGAATATACAGGACAAATCCGATAATGAAAGCGGTTTTCAGCTCACTGATGACATAGGCGGGAATCAGCACCAGCAAAGACACATCTTCTCTTGTTTCCGGTTTTTTCATATCAGCCCCTTTTACAAAAAGGGCGATATCACTTTCCCTGGTATTGATCAAAAGATATTTGCGAATCGGCGCCTGGGCCTTTTCAAAGGCTTTGTCATAGGTCATCTGCCTCTCCAGATAAGGGTTCAGGGATTGTTCATAAACTTCCAAAGCCACAGGTTTGATGATGAAAAATGTCATAAACAGGGCCAATCCCATGATCACCTGGTTGGGAGGGCTGGTTTGAATCCCCATGGCCTGGCGCAAAAAATGGAAGACCACCACAAGCCGGGTAAAAGGGGTCATCAGGATCAGGATGGCCGGGGCCAGCGTAAGGATGGTCAGAAGGGCAATAATTTCAAGGACAACCACAACCTCTTCAGGGGTTTTTGCGGTTTCCATATTCAATTGAAGGGATGGGATGGGAAATGTCACTGCAAAGGCGGACGAGCTTGCAATAAACAGCAGCAGCAGAGCTGACCCCACTGTTTTTATACATGAATGCCTTGTAGAAGATGATTTCGCCATTGTCATTTTTCTTTCCCAAGAGGGGAATCGGATTTATTTTCTTCCCGATTGCCGAGTTTCCGTCTCAATAAATCCGAAAACCTGAAAAACCCTGATTTATTCTCATTGTTTGGGAACCCGGCAGGATGATCCACAGAAGATATCTTTGTAATGCTTTGAGGGGTGACTCCCAATAAAAGGATATCTCCCATTACATCCACCATTACCAGCTTCTCTTTTGCAGAAAGATGATGGACACACACAAGCCGTATATAGTTTTCACCGCTTTTAAACCCTTTGAAGCCGGAAAACTTCCTGACCAGGTAAAACACCAGTATGAGAAGGGCCAGAACCAGGAACAGCATTGAAAAAGTTCTGGCAAAAGCAACCCATATCTCGGAAGATGTATTCATTCTGCAGATGCCAGGGATTTTACCCTGTCGATGGGGGTAATCACATCCGTGAGCCTGACGCCGAATTTTTCGTTTACAACAACAACTTCCCCCCTGGCAATAAGCTTTCTGTTGATATAGACTTCCAGAGGTTCTCCGGCAAGTTTATTCAGTTCGATGATGGACCCTTGTCCTAATTGAAGAAGGTCATTCACCAGCAATTTCGCCTTGCCTAACTCAACAGACAGCTCAAGAGGGATATCCAGGATAAAATCAAGCTCTCTTTCTCCTCTGGCTTCTGTCTCATCCATACCTTCAGGGGTTGCGCCACTTTTATTTTCATCTGCCATGGTTTAAGCCTCACAATCGGTTTTAATTTTATCTTTTACCTGGAACGCCTGGAACCCTCTTTGCACACCGGCAAACCCCGTGAGTTTCACAAGTCCGTCCACATAACAGACCAGGGGGTCGCAGGCATCATTATCAAGCTGGATAATATCTCCTTTCTGCATGTATATGAGCCTTTCTCCAGTGACTTCCGTTTTCCCGAGTTCTATTCTAAGGACGACTTCCGATTCCAGGATAACTTCCCTGATCATTCTTCTCCAGTTTGTATCTATTTCTTCCACTTCAGCCTGAACACCTGAAGATAATTTGTTTCTCATGGGCTCAATCATGGAATACGGATAACAGACCACAAGATTCCCGGCAGACTGCTCAAGTTCAATCTCAAACCGCGTCACAAGAACAAGATCGGTCGGAAGAACAATGGCGGTAAACTGGGGATTCATTTCCGACCGGATCAGTGTGGTTTTCACAGGTTCAATGGGGGCCCAGGAAGCTTCAACGTTTTTCAGGACTGCAACCACGGCTTTTTTGATCATTACTTCCTCTATATTGGTAAATTCACGCCCCTCTACCCTGGCTTTTCCAAGCGCCTCACCCCCGAAAAACGTATCGATCAGGTTATAAACAAGCTGGCTTTCAAGGACGATCAGCCCATGTCCCCTTAACGGCTCCATCCTGAATACATGAAGGCTTGTCGGAACCGGCAGGCTTCGAACAAACTCAGAAAATTTTAATGTATCAAAAGGATTGGCGCTGACATCAACATTGGTTTGCAGCATTGAAGAAAGCGTCGCCCGAACCTCCCTTGACAGTCTTTCATTGATGACGTCAAAGGTCGGCATTCTTGCCCGTACGACTTTATCCTGACTGGTAAAATCATAGGCAATAATACCCTCGACCTTTTCAGGCTTGCCTTTTTCCGCCGCGGTTTCAATTTCACCCGAGTCTAGTCCCTCTAAAAGACTGTCTACCTCATCCTGGGATAATATCTCGCTCATAGGTTTATCGCTGCATTAAAAAATTTGTAAAATAAATATTCCGGATCATGACTTCAGAAAAAATTGAATTCATCTGTTTCAGCAGGTCGTATTTCAGCATGATTTTACCTTCCGGACCTCTCAATTCCAACCAGGTCATCTCTTCTATCTTTCCTGTAATGATTTGCCTTATCTTATCTTCCATTGCCCTGACCTCTTTTTTATAGCGCCGGTCGGAAAGCTCCAAAGACAGATTCAGACTGATAAGCTTCATATCTGACCCTTTCTTAAGCCGAATGCGGTCAAAAGGCTTTAGAACGATAATATCTTCAAACACCGGTTCTTTTACTAGAGGTGTTACGGTTTTAACAACTTCTTTCCCGGAAGCTGCATCCTGATCGCCTTTGAGGTTTTCAGAGCTTTTCTGGAAAAACAACATCCCTCCTGTAATTAAACCGATAAAAAGAATTATACCGGCCACCGTGATGATCATGGCCTTTTTTGAGCTGAAAAAAATCCCGGATATTCCCTTAAGCCCGGCAAATATAATATCCTTTAAATATTTCCCTTTGCTTTTTTTCATCCCATCCAAAGAAGCGCCTTCCATATCTTCCAACAGCTCCTCATCAAAATCACTTCTCATTTCTTTCAGGTTTTTTGCGCCCACTACAACTCCTGGTATTTTGGTTTGGTATCTGCGTATCCTGATGAATAGCAATCCCTGTGCCAGAAATGCCATATTTTCATCTTTTTTAGCTGACGATACTGATAAAAAGTCTATGGAAACAAGTATAAATATACTGTCCATGATTTGCAAAGTATTTAATTTATTTGAATGGGCAGAAAAGAAAAAAGAATAAGGAGATTAAAAAGAAGGCCGTAAGACAGAACGATGTCAAGCAGGCTCTCACAGCGTCATAAATATGACAGCAGGGGAAGTGTTTTAAGCCCTTACCCCTGCTGTTCCTGTTGTTGAAAATATGCTTTACCGTTTCATATTGATTACCGTCTGCATCATATCATCAACCGTGGTAACCGTTTTTGAATTGGCCTGGAACCCTCTCTGGTTCACTATCATTGCAACAAATTCCTCGGAGATATCAACATTTGACATTTCAAGGGAATTGGGGGCAATCGTACCGAGACCGTTTTCACCTGGTTTATTGGTAATGGCCCCCCCGCTTTCCCGGGTTTCCCTGAAAAGATTCCCGCCTTCATTGGAAAGCCCGTAATTATTCAGGAATTTGGCAAGGCCGACACGGAACAGGGGAATCAATTGTCCGTTGGAATAGACGCCGGTCAGGACACCGTCTGAGGCGACATCAACCCCCTGGAGATCTCCTGCCGCATATCCGTCCGCATCCTGGAAAACCGTTGAAGAATTTTTCGAATACTGGGTAGTGGATAAGGAATCATTGACAAAATTGGTTCCGTCATACTTGGTACCGATGTTAAGTGCAATATCGGTTTCCGTGGTCCCGAATTCACCGCCTAAAAAATCAGTTGTAAACTCATAATAGCCTGTCTTCCTGATATCATCTTTTTCTATCTCTGTCCAGGCCGTGGACCCCTTTATATCAAAGGATATCACACTCCGGTCATTATAAGGATGAGTGCTTGAACCGTATTTCAACGCTTCGGAAAAGGAAAAGACAATATCCCGTTTATCAGTTTCATTTCCCGAACCGTCCAGATCAATCACCGCCTCGGTCTGATCCCCTTTTAATGTTGCATTGGGATATTCTATGGGAACCCGGTTGGGATTGGTGGTAAATCTGAAACTTTCGTTACCGGCAATCACACCGCCGCCTGCCGTGACGTTAAACTCCATATCAATGGTGAGATCAGAGTCGAAATCTATTGAAATCCCAGTGGTATATGATCCATTGGTAGAAATGACGGCGTTGGGATATTCCAGGGGAGGAGACGGGTCGATCTGGAATGCTATGGTCTGACCTGATGCAGTTGACAGGGCCTGGCCAAACGTATACCGGATCACACTGGGATTTGCCGTATTATTCGTATCCCAGATCTGTAGCTGGACCTGGGTATTGGAGCTTAATGCCGTATTGATCAGAACAGAGCCGGTTGATCCGGTACCGGCACTGCCCGTCCAGGCAGAGCCGTCCCAGGTCAATGTCACGGTTGTTGCGACACCGGCCGTCGTGGCCGTTGCCATGGCACCCTCACCTTCAGCGCTGGATGTGGATATGATGCTCAAAACCGGATCATTGGTCGGTACAAAGGTAAAAGTTTCACTGACAAAATCGGCATCCTTGAGCGGGTTATTCCAGTCCCATGCACCTAATCTTGCATCATAGATAAGACTGATATCAGATGCCACCATGGTCATGTCATCTACATTGGCATAATTGAAACTGGTTGAAAGCGTGCTGATAGCTGCTGTATCATTGGTTGAGACACCCGTGATCAGGGTTCCCGCCGAATAAGCGGAAGCAGGATTGCTCCAGTACCATTTTTCCGCAACAGGGTTCCATACAATACTCAGGTCATCGGCATCTTCATCCATAACACCCGGGGCATTAATTTCCATAGTTGTATTGTCATTGGCTGTATCACCGGAATAGGTCAGTCCTTCAATTCCCTGGATATGAAGATCATTTTTATTATTGATATCAAAACCGATATTGTCTGTTGCAACGGCAGGCTGGGCCAGCTTGATTTTCAGATCCGGGTCCACATCGGTTGCATCGTCCGGGGTCAATGTCAAATAAATATTCTGGTTATCCGAATAGACGATTTTTGCATTGCCGTAATTGTCCGGCAAATCAACCGCAGTGATCAGCCCATCATTGTTCACATCGGTGAATGACCATGAGGAACCGTCGAATTCAAGACTGAAACCGTAACCGTCCAGGCCCATGGCATCATAATCCACAATCTCGTAATTCACATTATTAACAGTATTTACGCCATTGGCGGTAAAATTACCGATACGGCCGGTGAATTTGCTCATGGTAAAATCCAGGATATCCCCGGAACTCTGGGAAAATTTAATGGTCCCACGGGCCAGGAGGCCCTTTGCATCAGTATTCTGGACAAGATTCCGGTTATCCTCCTCAGGATTCATGGTGATGATATATTCCCATTCCGTCCCGGTTTTCTTGTCATAAAAAATACTGACATCATGGGTACTGCCAAGGGCATCATAAGCCTTGACAACGGTCTGGTATTCATAGGTGCCGGAAGTAATATAGGGAGTATCACTGGAATCCCATATATTGGACAGGACAACTGCCTTTGAAACAGCATCTGCATCAAGGTTTGTTATGGCAGTAATGGCTTCGCTCTTTTTAGGCGGGCTTGTGAACTCAGACAGCACCAGATCGGTAATGGAACCGACATCTTCACCGGTTTCATCATCCAGGTTCCAGCCCTGGACCACATAGCCTTCGGGATTGACAAGCTGACCTGTTTTATCAAAATGGAAATTACCGGCCCGGGTGTAAAATGTATTTTCAGAATTTGACTGGCGAATGATAAAAAAACCGTCGCCGCCAATGGAAAGATCTGTTGTATTTCCTGTGGATTCAAAAGACCCCTGGTTAAAATTCTGCGACACAGACCCGACAGCCATACCTCTACCCATCTGGGCACTGCCTGCCTGGGTAGCCACACTTTCATACAGGGTATCGGCAAAGGTCGTTCTTCCCTTCTTATACCCAATGGTATTCAGGTTGGAAATATTGTTGCCCACAACCTGCAGGGCATTTCCCATATTCTTCAACCCACTGGTGCCTGTAAAAAGTGAACTTGATAAAGACATAATCCCTCTCCTAATTATTAAGACTCAACACTGTTGATCATTTATAACAAATCTTGATACCTTCAATTGACTCCGGTCATGGTTGAGATGGAAACAAGCCGGCCCGTATCCTTCATAACAAGATACTGGCTGTTGTTCAGATATTTAATACCTGACACTTCCCCGGAAACAGGGGTCTTTGCATAACCTGAATCTGTTTTAACCGTATAATAATACAAGCCGTCAGAAACTTTGCTTCCGGAATCTGAGAGCCCGTCCCATTCAATCTTGTTTTCTTTGCCAGCAGTTTCAGAGGATGGCAAGGTGATGGTTTTGACAAGTTCGTCAAATGCATCATAAATTTTTATGGTGACATCTTTTTGTGTATCCAGATTAAAAGCTAATTCCGTGCCGGAAACAAGCCCATCCTCAACCAGCACAATCGGTGAATTGGATGTTATGGTTTTTCCGATATAGTTTAATGCAGAATCAGAATCATTGCTTCCATTATTGCCATCTTGATCAATGACGGAAGTCAGTGAGTTCGGATCAAGAAGGACTCCCTGGACAACCAGATATGGCTTACCGTTATTATAGGTGACACCGTTCACGGTTCCGGTTACAGTGGACGGCACTACAGTATATCCAGTGCCGGTATTGGCCATGACGCTGTATTTGTAAGACCCGTCTTCAACATCTTCGCCGCTGTTATCGGTACCATCCCAGGCAATGATATGGGAACCTGCAGTCTGCTGTCCCTCGAAAAGGGTTTTAACGGTTTTCCCATCCGCATCCGTGATGGTAACCATGATATCTGCGGATTTTGAAAGATTATAG